>Ga0371490_1000104_pt1 | contig 90890 bp, 83 predicted proteins | sample MB2SIPfraction_FD_207959 | JGI IMG/M metagenome (GOLD analysis project Ga0371490, IMG submission 207959) | Lab enriched peat soil microbial communities from McLean, Ithaca, NY, United States - MB28FN SIP fraction | ecosystem: Environmental > Terrestrial > Soil > Wetlands > Peat | place: USA... | reverse complement strand
CTAAAACCTCGAGGGAAGAGATCTCTCTGAAAATAGGCCCGTTCCGCAACACTGACGGAGCGAGCCACAAAATACTGCCTCCCGAACCCGTTCGTTCCTGATGTCCGCTAAAGTTCCGAAATCGCTGGCGCATCGTCTGTTCCGTTGCGGAAGCGCGGCGGTTCCTATAAAATGGGACTTCTAACAATCGTGAGTGGAGCCGATTGAGCGAAGGCTTTCGGACATAGCCCGCGCGGCTCCCGGACACTCAAGGGGAATGGCGGAAGAACAACAGAGCAGCCTAGCGTACGACGCCGCCGATGAGTATCGCCCCGAACCTCCTCCCGCACCTGAAATCCCCGCTTGGAAAGATGGAAGTATTCGCATCGGCATCCACACGTCCATAGCCGGGGACATTGCCGGGGCGCTCGACATCGCGCAAGGGCTGGGAGCAAATGCGCTTCAGATTTTCTCCTCAAGCCCGAGGATGTGGGTGCGCGGGACATCGCGGATACCAGAAGCGGATGCAAAAAGATTCCGCGAACGAAGGAAAGAACTTGCGCTCGGCCCGCTCGTCATCCACGACAGCTATTTGATCAACCTCGCTTCGCCAAACCCAGTATTGCGAACGCGATCCGTGCAGGCATTTCATCAGGAGATTGTGCGGGCGCTGGCGCTTGGCGCGGATTATTTGGTGCTGCACCCGGGAAGCGGCCGCGACGGCAGCCGAGAGTCGGCTATCAAAGCGATTGCCGAGGGACTACGGCAGGCGACGCGTGGGCTGAAGATTGGCGAGTTGCAAATTCTCCTTGAAAACACGGCTGGACAGGGCATGTCTGTCGGGTCGCGATTCGAGGAGTTAAAGGCCGTCCTAGATGCGTCGCCGGATTTGCAGCTCGGCGTGTGCATCGACACGGCGCACGCGTTTGCGGCGGGGTGGGACATCCGGACGCCACCGGGCCTTGAAGCCCTGCTGGGCGCAATCGATCGGACGGTCGGACTTGCGCGCGTTCCCGTGTTTCATGTGAACGATTCGAAGGCGCCGCTTGGGTCGCGCGTGGATCGTCATGAACACATCGGGAAGGGCAAGATCGGACTCGATGCGTTTGGCAGGATTCTGAATCATCCATTCCTTGCAGGCCGCGCGTTCATTCTCGAAACGCCAATCGACAAGCCAGGCGATGACCGAAGAAATGTGGCGACTCTATGGAAATTGATTGGGGTGGAGGGCCCAAGAGCTTCCGGGCGCGACGGGATGAAGCCTCGGAAGAAGAAGGGAAGCAAACGGCGGAAAGTCAGTAAGAAAATAACTCGAAAGAGCAAGTCAAGGGCGCGGCGAAGACGCAAGTAACGATGCTGCGCAGGCGCGCACGGTGCAATTCGCGGAAGCAGTTGGCAATAATAACTAAAGATCAGGAGCGAAAGAGTGGCTGAATACGACCCGCAGCAGGTGGAATCGAAGTGGCAAAAAAGATGGGAGGAACAGGGCGCGTTCGATGCCTTGGATGGAGACGCGTCGCGGCCAAAATACTACATGCTGGAAATGTTGCCATACCCGTCTGGGACATTACACATGGGACATATGAGAAATTATACAATAGGCGACGCGGTGGCGCGATACAAACGAATGTGCGGGTACAACGTGCTTCACCCGATGGGCTGGGACGCATTCGGATTGCCCGCGGAAAACGCGGCCATCAACCGCGGCGTTCATCCGCGAGAGTGGACGAATGCCAACATCGCCGAGTTTCGCCGCGTGCTGCGGCGGTTCGGCTTCAGCTACGACTGGCGCCGTGAAATTTCAACCTGCGAGCCGGAATATTACCGCTGGAACCAGTGGTTTTTCCTTCGGATGCTCGAGAAGGGAATTGCCTATCGCAAGAAGAGCAAGGTCAACTGGTGCCCGCAGTGCCAAACGACTCTCGCGAATGAACAAGTGGTTGACGGCTTTTGTTGGCGACATGAGACGACACAGGTGGAGATCAAGGAACTCGAACAATGGTTCCTGCGGATCACGAAGTATGCGGATCAACTGCTGGACGACATGAAGCAGCTCGAGAACGGTTGGCCGGAACGCGTCCTGGTGATGCAACAAAACTGGATCGGGAAATCGCACGGCACTAGTATCCGGTTTGGCGTGGCGCAGATGGAAGGGCTTGCGCTGGAAGTGTTCACGACGCGCGTGGACACGATTTTTGGCGCGTCGGCTCTCGTGCTTTCGGCGGGACATCCGCACGTAGCGAAACTCCTGGAAGGCATGCCCGGAAGGACTGCGATGGAAGCGCAGCTGAAGGCCATGCGTCAGAAAAGCATGCGCGCCGCGGACATCGCAACCGCCGAGAAGGAAGGTTTCTTTACCGGCCGATTCGCCGTGAATCCGTACTCGACCGACTACATGCCGATCTGGGTGGCCAATTTCGTTCTTGCGGAATACGGCACCGGCGCCGTGATGTGCGTTCCCGCCCATGACCAGCGCGATTATGAATTCGCGGAGAAGTACCGTCTGCCGGTGAAGATTGTGATCCAGCCTTCGGAAGGCGCTGAATTGCGCATCGATCGCATGAGTGAAGCCTACACAGAGTACGGCCGACTGGTCAATTCAGGGCCTTATTCCAAGCTTACTTCGGAGCGGGCGATGGAAAAGATGACCGCCGATGCTGCCGCAAAACACTTCGGCACTGCCGAGACCACATATCGCCTGAAGGATTGGGGCATCTCGCGACAAAGATATTGGGGCACTCCGATTCCAGTAATTTATTGCGAGAAGGATGGGATCGTTCCCGTGCCTGACGACCAATTGCCCGTGCGGCTGCCCGAAGACGTGACGATCACCGGCCAAGGGCAATCGCCGCTGGCAGCCTTGCCGGAATTCGTGAACACAACGTGTCCGAAGTGCAAGGGCGCGGCGCGGCGCGAAACGGACACGATGGATACTTTCGTCGATTCATCGTGGTACTTCTACCGCTACGTGGACCCGCGGAACACAGGCGCCCCGTTCGATCGGGAGAAGGTCAGTTACTGGTTCACAATCGATCAGTACGTTGGCGGAATTACGCACGCCATCATGCATCTACTCTATTCGCGATTCTTCTGCAAGGTGATGCGCGACCTCGGGCTTGTGAAACACGGCGAGCCGATTGCGCGCCTTTTCACGCAGGGAATGGTGCAGAAAGGCGGCGTGGCAATGTCGAAGTCGCGTGGCAACGTGGTCGGCGCAATCGACATGGCGGGAAAATACGGTTGCGACACGGGGAGAATGTACACGCTGTTTGCGGCGCCGCCGGAAAAAGATCTCGAGTGGAGCGAGCAGGGAATCGAAGGGTCTTCGCGCTTCTTGCACAAAGTGCACCGGTTGGTGGAAAAGTACGCGACAAGATTGCGGGGCGTGGAAATCGATCTGGATGCGCAAACCGATCTCTCGAAGGCCACCGTCAAGGAGAAAATCCTGGTCCGGAAGGCGCATCAGACGCTCAAGCGCGTAACCAACGATTTTGAGTCGCGCTGGCACTTCAATACCTCGGTCGCGCTCATCATGGAACTCGTGAACGAGTTGCACGCGCAGGAGCCGCTCGATGCGGATGTCTCTCCGGTGGTTCTGAAGCGCGCGCTCACGATTTTGGTTCTCATGCTCGCGCCGATGACGCCTCATATCGCCGAGGAGCTGTGGGAAATGCTCGGCAACAGGGGCACGCTGGCGCGTGAGAAGTGGCCTGTCTACCGCGAGGATTTAACACGCGCGGAACAAGTGGAAGTGATTATTCAAATCAACGGACGCCTGCGCGGGAAAATCCTCGCGGACGATGGACTGAGCGGAGATGAAACGCTCGATCGCGCGCTCAATGATCCGCGAATCGCGCTTCTGCTCAGCGGGAAGCAGGTTTTGAAGACAGTGGTGGTGCCAAGGAAGCTGGTCAACATCGTCTTGAAATGAGGGCGCCCGAGGTCGCGGGGCGCTTCGAAAGAGCGGAGGCACGGTGGGTACGCGAAAGGGAATTGTGGTCTTGGATTTTGGCGGGCAGTACACGCAGTTGATCGCGCGCCGTATCCGCGAGCAGCAGGTCTTCTCCTCCATCCTTCCTTGCAATGTGAAGGTCGAAGAAATCTCCAAACTCGACCCTGTCGGGCTGGTGCTTTCCGGCGGACCAAGCTCTGTTTACGACCCCGCGGCGCCCGTGTGCGACCCGAAAGTGCTGCAGCTTGGTTTGCCGGCGCTCGGCATCTGCTATGGCATGCAGTGGCTCACTTACAATTTGGGCGGCAAAGTGGAGCGCGCCGAGCGGCGCGAGTATGGCCCGGCGCAACTCGACATCGAAAGGGAATCAGCGCTGTTCCATGGTTTGCCGCGACGGCTGAAGATTTGGAATAGTCACGGCGACCACGTCGTGGGCCTTCCCGCGGGGTTCGAAGTCACAGGCCGGACGGACAACGCGATTGCGGCAATTGAAAACCCGGCCAAGAAATTCTATGGCGTCGAATTTCATCCGGAAGTGAACCACACGGACCGGGGAACGGAAATCCTCCGGAACTTCCTTTTCGAGATTTGCCTTGCGCGGCCGAACTGGAGTCGCGCGGGTTTCATAGCCGCAACCGTGGAAGCGATCCGCAAGCAAGTGGAAGGCGCGCGCGCGATCTGCGCCTTGAGCGGGGGAGTGGACTCGGCCGTTGCCGCGGCGCTGGTTCATCGCGCTATGGGCGACCAGCTGACGAACGTCTTCGTGGACACGGGCCTGCTGCGGCGGAATGAGTTTCAAGACACTCTCGAACTGCTTCGTTCGCGGCTCGGTCTCAACGTCCTTGGAGTGAACGCATCGGATCGGTTCCTCGAGCGGCTCCAGGGCGTTGCCGACCCGGAAGAAAAACGCAAACGGATCGGCGCCGAGTTTATTTCTATATTTGCTGAACAGGCGCGAAAGGTTGCGATTGAATCCGCAGGTCTCCCCGTGAAATTTTTGGTGCAAGGGACGCTTTATCCGGACGTCATCGAATCCGTTTCCGTGAAGGGACCGTCGGCGGTGATCAAATCGCATCACAATGTCGGGGGGCTTCCCGACGACATACCGTTCGGCTTGATTGAGCCGCTGCGTGACCTTTTCAAGGACGAAGTGCGCCAGATCGGCCGCGAAATGGGTTTGCCGGAAGAGATACTGGTGAAGCACCCGTTCCCCGGGCCAGGCCTGGCGGTACGGCTGCTCGGCGAGGTGACTCGCCCGAGACTTGAGACACTTCGAGCGGCTGACGCGGTGGTTGTCGACGAGATCCGCCGCGCCGGGCTTTATGAGAAGGTCTGGCAGGCGTTTGCGGTGCTCCTACCGGTCAGAAGCGTCGGCGTAATGGGCGACGATCGCACGTATGGATACACTATCGCCGTGCGCGTCGTTGAGTCGCTCGACGCGATGACCGCAGATTGGTCCCGTCTGCCACGTGAAGTGCTGGAGCGGATTTCCGTGCGTATCGTAAACGAGGTTAGCGGGGTTAACCGGGTCGTCTACGACATCAGCTCGAAACCACCGAGCACAATCGAATGGGAATAGCTTCCCACGGAGCTGCCAGAGTATTATTCCAGGAGCCTAGCGGCTGGCCATCTTCTGGGCCATGTATAGCAAGAGCCGCCGGTCGCCTTCATCAATGCGACCCAAGAGGCGCCGGAATCTACCGAGCACTCGCGCGTCTTTCCCTTTGCTTCCCCAAGCGATGTCGTCCGCGCTTCGCCGCTTCGGAAGATTTGGCAGTTCGGGCGGTTCTTCGCCGTCATAGAAAAGCTGGTAGAGCGGCACTTCCATCGCCCTCGCCAGTTTTTCCAGGGTCTCGATGGCCGGAACGGTGTGGCCGTTCTCGACTCGAGAGATGTAACAGCGAAGAAGCCCCGTGCGCTTCTCGATATCGCCCTGAGAAAGTTTCTTTGTTTCACGTAAAAGCTTAATACGGTCTCCGATTATCATGTGCGGTATTATTACATGGACTAGTAGACCGTGCAAGGGCGAAGTTGCATAGAATATGCAGTCTTGGTTGTAACCGAATCCCCATGACAGACGTCCCAAAGAGTGTGGCAGCCACGGCATCCGCCATCCCGGTCCCCTTGGCAGGGCGAGCCAAGGCAGATGAAGAGAGGGAACTGGTCCGGCTTGCTCAAACGGGCGTAGAGTCCGCGTTCGAGGAGCTTATTCGGCGCCATCAACAGAGGGTAGCCGCCCTGGTGGGAGGTATTCTGCGCCATCGGGAGGATGTTGAAGATGTGGTCCAGCAGATTTTTATGAAAGTGTTTGTCTCCCTGAAGCGATTCGACCAACGGTCGGCGTTCTCGACCTGGCTTTACAAGATCTCCGTGAATGAGTGCTGGGATTACTTGAGAAAGAAAAAGGTGCGGCCGCTGGCATATGAGGCCGACCTCTCGGAGGACCAAGTCTCGCTGCTGGAAGGAATCGTTTCCGCGGACCGCGGGGCGCAAGGGCCCGAGGAGCGTGCGCAAGTGCGAGAGTTGCTCGACCACATGCTCGAGAAATTGCCCGACCAGGACCGCCAACTGCTCGTTCTCAAGGAGATGGAAGGTTTTTCGGTTCAGGAACTGGCTAAGATTCTCGACCTTAACGTGAATACCGTGAAAGTTCGACTATTCCGGGCGCGGGGCCGAATCATGGACCTTTACCGGCGGAGGCTGGGTTCCAGCAGTCAAACGGGGACACGGCCTGCGACGAGCGAAAGTGAGAGGTAACAAAATGACGGACACCGAATATCGGAATCGGGCATGTGCGGAATACGAACCACTCTTCGAAGATTTCCTGGATGGCGATCTGGGCGGTCGCGAGGCCAAGAATCTGGCGGACCACTTGAGTCGTTGTTCAGGGTGTCGTGCTGCCCTCAATGAGGCTAAAGGAAGCGGAGTTCTGTTGCGATCCGCCTTGCCAACGTCCGATCCCGGTCCGGAATTCCCCCGGCTTGTCATGGCGCGAATCCACGCCGTTCAGGAAGAGGCCGCCGCAGAACGAGGGACCTTCTGGCGATCGCTTCTTGCGCTGGAGTGGAGGTTTGCTGCCACGGCTGCACTGGTGGTTGCGGTCTTGTTGACTTACGACATCAAATGGAATCGGACATCTCAGTCGGGACTCTGGGTGGCACAACAGTCTGAGGCTCGCGACATCTTTTCTCCCAACACAAGGATCGTCCCCGTGAGCCAGGATGACGTTCTGATGATGATTGCGGAAGAGGATCATGGAGACCGCTAAGGCAAGGGGTGAGGCGGCAGTTCTCGTGGTGGTAGTGTTCCTCCTGGGCGCGCTGCTTGGCGGCGTGGGAACGCACGTGTGGGGAGAGCGCATGCGGGATGGCGTGAGAATGCCGAGCCAGCTCCCGCCGCGAAATCAGGTGATCTCGGATCTGACACGCGAGTTGCAACTCACGCCGGACCAGCAGAAGCAACTGGCGACAATCATCGATGAAGCGCGCGCACAAGTGCGCGCCTTGTACGCGCCGCTCGAATCACAACACGACCAAATCCGCCAGCATGGCCGAGACCGCATACGCGCGATCCTGACCCCCGAGCAGTTACCCAAATTCGAGAAATTCATACAGCACATCGACGAAGAGCGCAAAAAAGAGGAAGCGCGCCAGTAACCGGAGTTAATCGCCGCGCGCCGGGTCATCGCGATGGAGCGCGGGACCCTCCCATTCAGCTTCCCCACAGAACACTCGCAGGATTTGCCGAAAGATTGTCTGCATTACCCACGCTTATGCGCGTGAGGTGAAGACGTCAACTTTGAATCTCCAGGGCGGAAACGACAAGATCGACCATGTCGGCCAAGGAAGAGATAGCGTGCTAGTGCCTGGGCTTGAGCGATGCAATCTGCGGAAATGAACTCACGCTCGTAAAAATGCACTCGGGTGGTTGGTGCCCTGTCGTCAGCGCGGTAACCAGCGCCTTTATCGCTTGGCCGGCGTTAGCAGGTATGACGATCGTGGCTTCGAGAAGACCACGGCGAACAGAGGCCTGCCCTGACTTAGGAAGGCCGTCGCAGCCGATGAAAGGCAAGCTCAGCCAATGATCGTGTTCGGCTCCGGTAGTGAGTTCTTCAAACGCCCGGCGCGCGCCGAGTGCCATAACGTCATTCTGGGCTGCAACAAGTCCGAATGCGATGTCCTTTGCGATATTGAGCTTGAGCCAGGAGCTGACAGCATGGTAGGCGCTCTCCTCCGTCCAAACCCCTTTTAGCACGCGTACTTCAACGTTCGCGGGCTTTGCCATTTGCATGGCAGCAGCGCGCCGGACGGCAGCTTTATTGTCCGAGGGCCCCTGGATGTATAACACAGCGCCTCCATGGGGGAGCAACTGTGCGATTTGTTCTCCCTGCATACGCCCGACCTCGTCGTGATTAGTAGTGACGGAGAAAAGAGGGCTCGAGTATTGTTGGCGGAGCTCGCTGAGGTAGTCGACCTCCCGGTTCAACACAACCCACCCCACTCCAGATGATGCGGCAATTCTCGCGGGTTGAGCCAGTGGCGTCCCCACCGGCTCGAATAGAATCCCGTTAGGGCGAGCTTCAGCGGGGCTATAGAGGAGTTTGAGGACTTCCTGGCTCTGCATCACCGCGTCGTGCTCAGTGTGTATTACTTGGAGGTCGGCATCGCACTCTTGCGCAGCCTCTTTCGCCGATATGGTCTGCTCGGCTTGAAAATCATTGTTCTCGACAACCAAAAGAACGAGGTTGAGTTTTTTCATGCGAGACCCCCTTATAACCCAGTCTGATGCCTGGATAGTTCACCCTATTGCTGGACATTTTTTCATGACCACAGCGATCCACGTGCGATAGCTTCTGCTCATTCTTCGCTCTTCAACAAAGTCGGCGATATCGCGGGGACTGAGCCCACGCACAAACTGCCTTCCTATGGATTAAATCATACAGTTTATGCGGTGGCGCGGCTTGGCAGGATTGTCTCTTGCCCCACTAATGGTCCATACACTTTCAGTCAAGTAGACGCAGGCCACGTGTCGCGCGACGATATCAACCGTTTAACACACTCGTTTCCCGCGGATTGCGGGCGCATGTGTGGCCAGCGCAGGCTAGAAGGGAATATCTTCGTCCGAGATTTCTGGACCAGGGCCCGCGACCTCGTCAGGCATGGGGCCGGCATCAATGTCAGCATCCGGGGACCTGCCAGGGGAAACCCCTTGGCCTGCGGGCGCACCCTCCCCGCGCGGCGTCAGCATGCGCATCACATTCGCGACGATTTCCGTCGCCGTGCGCTTCTGGCCGTCTCGCTTGTCTTCCCACTGGTGGGTCTGGATGCGGCCTTCGATGTAAACAAGCATGCCCTTTTTCAGATACTGCTGCGCAATCTCGGCGAGCTTTGCCCAGAGGACGATGCGATGCCATTCGGTGCGTTTCTGCCGCTCGCCCGATCGGGATTTGAAGGACTCATCGGTTGCCAGCGAGAAATTCGCCACAGCCTGGCCGCCTGGAGTGAACCGCGTCTCCGGGTCGCGCCCAAGCCTTCCCACGAGGATAACTTTGTTGACCGACATGCGCAGGAGTATATCCGAAGTCAGGCTGCTCGGAAAGAAAAAGTGAGGGACTGTTGGTCACGGCTTCAGCCGGCCGTGCCCCCTGGAATGAATCCCCTGCGAGGATCAGAGGATCAAGCCCTGAAGACAATCAGCGATGAGAAGAGGGGCGCGACGTTGCGACCGTTGGCGCGCCCATTTCGTGCAACTTCGCCTGCGCTCGGCGCGCCTCGTCGGAGCCGGGGAAGCGGCGAACGACCTCGCGCAAGTCCCGCGTCCCGGTCGCCTTCATTCCGAGTTCGAGTTCGGCCATACTTCTCTTAAGCAAAGCAGCGCCCAGTTTGTAGCTCTTCGGGTAGTTCACGAGCACAAGATCGTATTGAGCGATGGCGCCCTGAAAATCGTTTTGCGCGAAGCTGACTTCGCCCAGGTAGAACTGAGCATTCGAGGCAAGGTCTGTCGACGCGAAATTCTTGACGTAGTCGGAAAACTCCTGCCGCGCGAGATCGTACTTGCCGCTCGTGAAATCGCGCAAAGCATTTTGATAAAGCGTTTCGGCGGAAGCGGGAGACATTCCACCCGCGGATGGACTTGCGCTGGCGCCTCCAGGACCGCCGGCCGGAGCCCCCCCGGAAATCTTGGCGTCGATGCTCTGGAGCGTGTTTTGGACTTCGGTCAACTGCTGCGAGAGCTTCCCGACGCGCGCCTGGACATCTTGCAAATTATCGGATAGGCCCTGCGTCTGTGTGGTCATTGTGTCGATGCGCGACCCTGTGCTCGCCTGAACGTCCTGGACCGTCTTCTGGAGCGCGCCCATCTGGCCGTGCAATTGGTTAATGGAATCAAGCGATTGCTGAACTAGCGTCTTCAAAGTCGCGTTGTTGGTGTCCATGGCACTGCGCAAGTCCTGCTGGCCTTGCAATAACTGAGCCACCTGCTCCTGAAGTTGAATCATTTCCTTCGAAACGGCGCTGGCAGGCTGCGGGGAGAGGACTGATCCGATAAGAACGCCAAGAAACAGAACTGAAAGTACGATCGTAATCCGTCGTGTGCGCAAAGGTGCCTCCTTCTTGTTGGAAATCTGCGTGCGGCCGTGCTCCAGGCTGTAAGGCGCATCGAGCCAAGACCGTGCCGCGCCTGGTGGCGGGGAATTGCTCCCCGCCACGGCGGCGTCCGTTAGTATATGTTATTTTGCCAGAACGAAATGAGCGCGGCGATTTAGCTGCCAGCACTCCTCGGTATGTTCCGTGCAGAACGGGCGCTCTTTGCCCCAGCTCACGGTGTCCATACGATCGGCGGTAATTCCGAGCGAAATCAGATAATTCTTCGCTGCCTGCGCCCGGCGCTCACCCAGACCGAGGTTGTACTCCGTTGAACCGCGTTCATCGCAATCCCCCTCGATCGAAACACGAACCTGCGGATACGATCGCAGGAATTCGGCGGCCTTCGTGAGGGCCGCGCGGCCTTCTTCACGGATGTCGGATTTATTGAAATCGAAGAAAACGTCCTTGACGTTTTGCTCGAAGAGTTCACTGATACTTGGCTGAGCCGGCGGAGGAGCTGGTTGCTCTGGAGCCGTCACAGTAACGCGCGCGCTAGCCGTTGCGGACCCTCCCGCTCCCGTTGCCGTAATTGTGTAGGTGGTGGATTCGGTTGGCGTGGCGGGCGTTGAACCTTCAGGCGCTACCTTCCCGACAGCAGGTGAGATTTCCAGGTCGGTGGCATTGGTGGATGACCATGCCAGCGTCACGCTTTGGCCGCTCGTGATCGATGACGGCGTCGCGCTCAGTGTAACGGTCGGTTTTGCCGGCGGAGCCGGTACTGCGGCTGGCGGCGGCGCAGCCACCTGTTTTTTGCAACCTCCCACGAATCCGCCAAACCCGATTAACAAAAGAAAGATCGAGAGCTTTCGTAAACGACTGTACTGCATTGTCTGCCTCCTCTGGCGGTCCCGTATTTCACATCAGAACGCGCCTTGCATTTTTCCTTCAAGAAACTGAAACGAACCTGCCCCTAGTAGGGGTCGCTGCACGCCACTTTTCGCACAAAGTGGCGAAAAGGCCTTGGTCAACGTGGCGACCAGTTCGGCGATTCGTTCTGGCCCTCAAATGTCAACTGACGCGGCTGGCTGCCGTCGGCCAGCATGGACCAGACTTGCCGCGTTCCTGTCCGCGTGGACTCGAAAACGATGTGGCGTCCATCCGGCGCCCAGCTTGGCCGCTCGTTTCGTCCGGTGTCGCGAGTCAGTTGCACGAGCTGCCGGCTCACTATGTCGATCGCGTAGATATCATAATTCCCGCTGGGCCGCCGCCAGCAAAACGAGAGCAATTGCCCATTCGGCGACCACGAAGGATCAACCACGTAGCCCATATCCGGCATGTCGAGTTTCTGCACATCGGTGCCATCGAAATTCGCCAGATAGAGCACGGGATCGCCCCCGCGATCGCTGACGAAGACAATCTGCTTGCCTGTCTTAGGATTCCACTCCGGCGATGTATTCACGCCGACCGCGAACGTGATTCGGTGCAGGTGGCTGCCGTCGGCATCCGCAATGTAGATCTCCGGATCGCCATTCTGGCTAGACATGAAAGCGATTTGCGCTCCATCCGGGGACCATGCGGGGGAACTGTTTGTCCCCCGGAAACGCGGAAACGAGATGAGCCGGTTCAGCGCCAGCGAATAAATGCAAATCTGCGCCGAAGTGAAGCCGCGATTAGGAACATAGCCCGTGAAGGCGATACGCGTTGCGTCCGGGGACCACCGCGGCGTTAGCGCAATCGACTTCAGATGCGTCACCTGGTGCTGGTTCGAACCGTCGTAATCCATTACCCAGATTTCCTTGTTGCCGCTCTTCGTGCTCACGTAGGCAATCTGCGTCTGAGAGATACCGGGGAGGCCACCGCTCAGCCGCGAGATGATATCGTCCGCGAATTGGTGCGCCAGGCGCCGCGCGTCTGCGTCCGTAGCCGCGCTACGATAGATTTTCTGCAATGCAAGCGGCGCACTCGGGCTGTGGACGTCCGACAGGTAGCCTGCTACGGCCAGATTTGTTCCGGACACACTCAAATTGCCGTAAGCGACCACATACGCATCGGCAGGAGGGTTGGCCCACTCCGCAGGTTTGAGTTCGCTCGGCTGACTTGGCACCTGCACAGGGTAGAAACTCGGGCTTACCAGCTCCAGAATTCCCGAGTAATCGAGGTCGCTCCAGAGGACGTCGTGGAACGTCTTTTCGAGAGGTTGCGCATCTGTGGATCGCGCGGCGAACTCAGGGACGGCCACACGGGCCTTCGAGACGCCTAGGCCTGTACCGGTCTTGAACCAGTCCTGGGCAAATGCGCTCGTTGCAGACAGCACCAGCAGCGCAAGAGAGAGAGCAAGGACCTGCGAGGTTGTTTGCGACTTCACTGCACTTCTGGGAAAGATGTGGCGCATCACTCGGTACCCTCATATTCGCTCAGCATATTTTTATTATTCATATCGCACACAATATATCGATCCATGACAAAAGCCGGTCACTTCCGTCAACGGCGAAAGTCGAACCAAAATTCAACGCTCACTCGCGTTCCGGAATATTCCGCTGGCAGCCGGTCGAGCGGACTCGCGTCACGGATCGCGCGGATGGCTGAATTGTCGACGGAATAGTTTCCGCTCGGCCGCGTAATTTGAATGTTCGCCACCGTGCCGTCGCGCAAAATGTCGAACGTCGCAATCACGCGTGGCGCCCACGTCACCCTTGGATCCACGGTTGACTGCAGCCAGTTTCCGCTGACGCGCCGTTGGACCGCCTCCACGTACCAAGGAAAGCGCGAGCCATAATCGCCCCCTCCATTGCCACTAAATCCAAGTCCGCCTTGCGTTCCCGCTCCCATCGAAAAGGATGTGTACGGAACGGTTGGCGCTCCTCCTCCTCCGTAGGGAATAGCATTCGGCGGAGGCTCGGCCGGATTCTCGAGGAGCCGCGAGCGCCGCGTGATATAGCGGGGCTGCTTGTTGCGATCGAACTTCGGAATCGGCGTGGCTTCGGGCATCGGTTGCGGTTTCTGCTGAGGCTCGGATTGATATAGCCCGCGCGAATCGTCCACAACTCGGTTCGACGTTTCGATTTCGGGCCGCGGCATCGGAATCCCCGGAACGCTGCCGACGATGCCAACCGTGATGGCGCCTCCAGGCCCTCCCCACAATTCTCCCCGGTGCGAATAGACGCTTGAGGTCACAAGCAAGCCTCCCAACACGCAATGCATACCGAAGGAAGCCCACAGGGGCCCTTTGAGGCTTTCGATTTCGCGATCTGTCGCAAAGGACCTCATTTCACTGTGTCTGGGGCCGCTCGCTGAGCGGCTGCGTAACCACGCTTACGTTTTGTATCCCCGCCTGCCGCAGATTGTCCACCACTGTGGCCCAACTCCCAAAGGGAACCGTCTCATCGCAGCGCACGTAAACGGCCTGATGTTGCGGATCGTTAGACTGAGCGAGCACCTGCTGGCCGAGATCGTGAATGTTTACCGGCTTGTCGTTCAAATAGACACGCTGCGCGCGGTCGATCGTGACGACCATGCGCACTTCCGTCAGTTCCTTCACCGTCTTCGTCTTGGGCACGTCCACTTCGATCCCCGATTGAAGAATCGGCGCCGAGATCATGAAAATAATCAACAGGACGAGCACGACATCAATGAAGGGCACCATGTTGATGTCGGAAAGCGATGGGCCGGTTTCGTGATGAAGTTGCGGCATGGTGGCAATCTACGAACTATATAATGTTTCAATCTTCGCGACGAACTCCGATGCGAAACTATCCATGCGCGCGGCAACGGAGCGGATGCCCTGCAGGTAGTAGTTGTAAGCGATCACCGCCGGAATCGCGGCAAATAGTCCCGCCGCGGTCGTGATCAGCGCTTCGGAGATGCCCGGTGCAACAGCGCGAAGGCTGGCACTGCCCGCGGTGCCGAGTCCCGCGAACGAATCCATCACTCCCCAGACAGTGCCGAAAAGTCCAATATAGGGCGAGACCGAGCCCGTGGTGGCGAGCCACGGCATCCACTTCTCAAGCCGCCGCACTTCCTCGCCCGCGGCCACTTGCATCTCAACGCCGACGGCGTTGGCGTTCTTCAACCGGCCGGGATTCGTGCCTCCAGAGCGCGGATTCGCACCGCCAAGCTGAGCTTCGAGCTCGCGGTAACCTGCTTCATAAACCGAAACGAGCGGAGTGCCGTCAACCCCCGCGCGGAGAGTTCGTGGATCGGGAAGCGCGCGACCCGAGCGGAACATCTGCAGAAACTTCCTGGTTTGAGGCTCGATGCGGCCGATCTCACGTGATTTTTGGAAAATAATGGCCCATGAAAAGACGGAAAGGACCAGAAGAATTACGAGGACGATGCGCGCCACCCAGCCCGTTTGCTCAATCAATCCCCCGAGCCGGCCGGCGAGTACCAGCATTGCTAGGCCTGGAATTGTTTTCCCTCCGGAGAAATATCGTAAAGCGAATAATGAAGCCATAATACACACTTATGTGATGTTCAAACACATCAATCGGTTACAGATAATGCTTTCTCCTTGTAACTACACGAAGAGGCCTTGCCCCCTCCACCCGATGTTCCAAGGCCGTCCACGAAGAATTGCTTGCGCCCAATTATTAGTGAACGCTCCCATTCATGGCCTGCGAAAAAAACTCGCCAGACTCGGTGAGTTCAAACGTGTCCCACGACTTGAGGAGGCTTGGCCCCCATTCGACGTCGTATGCCCACGCAATCCAACTTATCCCTCTGTCTTCAAGATATTTGGTGATTGCGGGCCCATAGGCAACTCCTTCGGGTCTGTTGGCGGCGCCCCCATACCCGATTTCAGTCGCCACGACCGGGTACTTGCTCGCCGCGAATCCGAAATCCTCCTCCCACTTCGGTTCCCAAGGTTGTGGTCGCTTATTCGGGTAAGGATGCGTGACGTACCCAATGCCCTCCGCAGCGATCGGATTCTCTCGCAGTGGAGTCAGCAGGTATGCCCAGTCGAATCCTGCAACCAGAGGAATCACTTGCGGGTTGTTCGCGCGCACGGTGATGATCAGGTCCTCATTGATCCGCTTCCACTCGTCCCACGGTTCTCTGCCAAGCTGGCCGGATTGCGTCGTTGGCTCGTTGAATAGCTCATAGAACGCAATCGTGTTGTTCCCCGCGAAGTGCCTGGAGATGGTCCGCCAGAATTGGAACGTTTCGTCCATCGTCGTGACGTACATGGGGTCCTGGTAGAGGCCTTCCTTCAGATTGCCGATCGAATGCCAATCCAAGTCGATGTACATTCCCAGGTCCGTGCACCACTCCACGGCCTGATCGAGCAACTGCAGATACTTCTGCGGCGCGAGCTCCCTCCACGAGATCGGGTGTACAGGAATGCGGACTATGCGCGCGCCTGTTGATTGCACGTGTACGAAAAAGTCCTTGTTCCAATGCCCCTCTTGTTCAAGTTTGTCGGGATCACCAATCGAGACCCCGCGAAACAAGACGGTGTTCCCCTGCGGATCAACGAACTTGTTGCCCTTAACTGAAATCAGCGGCAACTTCTTGGCGTTGGGGCTATTGAGCGGTTTATCGGGGAATTGCTCGTGCCACCACTCATGGACTCGCTTGCCCTTCGTCGGGGCACCGCCTTGCGCAACTGCCACCTGCCAGCACCATGCCACCGCAATGATTGCAATCGACGCCCTTGTCACTAGACTCATTGCTCCTCCTTCAAACTGTGTTTCAGCGTCTTCTGGGGAGCCCCATAACAACCTTCGAGCGTATTACACGACCTTCTAAGCCATTGATTCCATTGGGTTAAAGCTGGGCTATTCAGCGACTTCTCGCCTATTGTCGCGGTGGGGAAGCCTGCCCCGCCCGCTCCGCGAGCCAGCGTTGATATGATTTCCACCCCGGACACCAGCCAGTGTGCCATCGCCAGAGCCGAGCCAGAAGGGAATTTGGATGCTTTTCGGCATGGCTCCGGAGACGGCAGGATTCGCAGGCATGCCGCTTATCATTCATGGTTCGCACCTCCGCGCGTCGGAGTTTACATCCATTATCGTCTTCGCTACACGCAAAACTTTCCAGCCCGCGGAGTGTTAGATTCAATGAGACAGTTCACGGTGGGGGACCGAATTTGACGCGGCACCCGGCCACGGCTCTGGACCACGCAGATATTCTATATCAAGGAGCGACATTCACAATGAAACTGATCGGCAAACTCTCAGTTATAGCTTTTGCAGGGGCAATCGTTTTGGCATTAGGCGTTCCAGTGTGCTCGGCGCAGGGACGTCACCCTGCTTATATTCACGCGCTCTCGGACCTCCGCTACGCGCGCGCCCTACTTCAAAGGCCCGATGGCGGGGCACTCCATCAACAGGAGAAAGACGCGGTTCACGAGATCGACAAGGCAATCGACGAAATCAAGAAAGCCTCCATTGACGATGGTAAGGACTTGAACGCTCATCCGCCGATCGACACGGGCCTGAACTGGGGCGGACGCTTGCACAAGGCGCTGGAGTTGCTCGACAAGGCTCACCAGGACGTGTCGCGCGAAGAAGACGATCCCTACGCGCAGGGCTTGCAACAGCGCTCCCTGGATCACATCGACAAGGCGCACTTTCACGTAAAGGAAGCAATCGATTTAGTTAATTAAGCCTCTGCCGCGCACAGTAATCTTCGGGGCCGCTCGTCGGCCCCGAAGTGCCCCTCTTGCCTCCCGCACACTGTTGAGGGGAATCTTTCTTCGCTCTTGCATGACAGGCACCTTTGACGTTTGATTGGTTGGGCGTTCACGTCCGACATGCCCGCGCGTGGAACTTTGATGGCTGCCTCCCTCGGTGCGAACGCCGCCGCGCGGGGGCGGTTGACGCGCTTGTGTTAGAATCGGAAACAAAGCAATGAGCGACACGTTCGACATCGGGGTCGAATCCCTCTTGGGCGGCGCAGGTGACGGCTTGCCCGGACAAGGACAGAAGGCGGCCGAGATGAGGAGAGATCCTTCGGTCGTTCGCGCCAGCGGACTCCCTCAGGATGACGGCTCTCGACCATCCGGCAAATCCTTCTACATCGAGACGTTCGGATGCCAGATGAACGTCCACGATTCCGAGAAGGTTGCGGGCGTGCTCCTCGGGCGCGGGTATCGGCCGGCGAAAAATCCGGCGCAAGCCGACATGGTCCTCTACAACACTTGCAGCATCCGCGAAAAAGCCGCGCAAAAAGTTTTCTCGCGCCTCGGTGAATTCAAGTCGGCGCCGAAAAACAAGGTGATTGGCGTTCTGGGATGCGTGGCGCAGCAGGAAGGAGAGGAAATCTTCGAGCGCGCGCCGTGGGTGAGCCTGGTATGCGGCTCGGCGAGTTACCAACGATTGCCGGAGTTGGTAGCGGAGATTGAAGCGGGCGGGCATCGAGTGACGGGGCTCGATCTCGACACGGACGAAACATTCGAGACGGAAATCACGCGGCGCGACAATCCCTATCGCGCGTATCTCACAATTATCGAGGGATGCGACTACTCGTGCGCGTACTGCGTGGTTCCGCGCACGCGCGGGCCGGAACGCAGCCGGGCGAGCGATGCCGTCCTGAACGAGGCGCGCCGGTTGGCAGAATCGGGATACACCGAAATTCAACTTCTCGGCCAAACGGTAAATTCCTACCGCGATCCATCGCCGCCCGGGATGACATTTGTCGAGTTGCTTTGCGAGGTGGCGGCCATCAGCGGCATCCGGCGCGTCCGGTTCACAACTTCGCATCCCAACGACTTCACGCGCGAAATCGTCGAGGCGATCGATTCCACTCCGACTCTCTGCGATCACATTCATCTGCCGGTGCAATCCGGCTCGTCGAGAGTTCTGCGAGCGATGCGGCGAACTTACACGCGCGAGGACTACCTCGAAAAAATTTCCTGGATTCGCGGCGCGCGCCGGCCGATCAGCATCACGAGCGACATCATCGTCGGATTCCCCGGAGAGACGGAAGCGGATTTCACGGACACGATGACGCTGCTGGAAGCCGTCCAGTACGACTCCCTGTTCTCGTTCAAGTTTTCGCCGCGGCCCAACACGCCTGCACTCAATATGGCGGATGCGATTCCGGAAGAAGAGAAGGGAAGGCGGCTCTCGATTTTGCAGGAGCGCCAGCGGCAAATCCAAATTGCGCGAAACGAATCGCTGATCGGAGCGACACTGGAAGTGCTGGTGGACGCTCGACATACGGCGCGGGAGCAATGGGCCGGGCGTTCGACAAGCAATCGCGTGGTAAATTTCACTTCGCAGCACGAGAATCTTTTGGGAGAATACATTTCAGTGAAAGTGCTTCGCGCCGGTCCGAACAGCCTAGTCGGCGAGCATGTCGTGCAACTTACAGGAGGCCACCATGGAACATGAGGTCAAGATTCGCGGATTAATGATGGATCCGGCGACCAACATGCCTGTGGTCGTTCTGAAAGAGACCGAGGGCGCAGGGGTGTTGCCGATCTGGGTGGGCATCTACGAAGCGAACGCCATCGCGCTTGAAATCGAGAAAGTCCAAACGCCGCGACCAATGACGCACGACCTACTGAAAAATGTTCTGCTTGGGCTCGACGTGCGCGTGCAAAAAGTTGTGGTGTCGGAGCTGAAGGAAGACACTTTTTACGCGCTGATTTGGATGGAGCGCGATGGAAAATTGATCTCGATGGATTCACGGCCCAGCGACGCACTCGCGCTGGCGTTGCGGCTCGATTGCCCGATCTTCGTCGAAGACGAAGTGCTGAAGAATTCGAAGATGGCAACGGTCGTCTCCGAGAAAAGCTCGAACGAAGAATTGCGGAAGTGGCTCGAGAATCTGAACGACGACGATCTCGGGCGATACAAGATGTGAAGAGCAGGGGCGAGACTTCACCACTCGCCGGTGGTGAGGTACTCGTGAATGGATTTTGCGGCGCGACGTCCGGCGCCCATCGCCAGAATCACGGTGGCGCTGCCGGTGACGATGTCGCCTCCCGCGAAGACGCCTTTTCGCGAAGTTCGCTGCGTCGTCTGATCGGCTTGGATGTAGCCGCGGCGATTTGTTTCAAGGCCCGGCGTTGTGCTTTGAACCACGGGATTCGCGCTCGTGCCGATAGCGATGACGGCGACCGCGAGCGGGAGTTCAAATTCTGAGCCCGCGATTGGGACAGGACGGCGGCGCCCGGAATCGTCGGGCTCGCCGAGCGCCATTCGCACGCAACGCGCAGCTTTCAACCATCCTTTTTCATCCGACAAGAACTCAACCGGCGCTGTCAGCATCTGAAATTCGATGCCTTCCTCTCGCGCATGCTTCGCTTCTTCCGCGCGCGCGGGCATCTCGGCTTCGCTGCGTCGGTAGATCACATAGGCTTTGCGCGCGCCCAGGCGCAACGAGGAACGAATCGCGTCGAGCGCCGTATTCCCTCCGCCGATCACAGCGACATCCTTGCCACGAAAGTCAACGAGAGGCTGGTCGTACGCCGGAAATTCGTAAGCGTGCATCAGGTTGATGCGAGTGAGAAACTCGTTCGCCGAATAAACGCCGTTCAGATGCTCGCCCGGAATGTTCATAAACTGCGGCAAGCCCGCGCCGGTCCCGATGAACACGGCGTCGTATCCTTCTTCGTGCATCAACTCGTCGATCGTCACGGTCCTGCCGATCACGACATCGGTCTCAAACTCGACGCCCATGGCGCGCATGTAATCAAGCTGCTGGCGGATGATTTTTTTCGGGAGTCGAAACTCCGGAATGCCGTAAACCAAGACGCCGCCCAGTTCGTGCAGCGCCTCGAATACGTGAACTTTGTGGCCCCTTTGCACGAGGTCTCCCGCTGCAGTCAAACCTGACGGGCCGCTGCCCACGATGGCCACTTTCTTTCCAGTCGACTGCACTTGAGGGATGTTGAAATTGCCAGTGCGCTGCTCGTAGTCGGCAACAAATCGCTCGAGGTAGCCGATTCCCAACGACTCGCCTTTCTTGTGCAGTATGCAGGCACCTTCGCAATGATCCTCTTGCGGGCACACGCGGCCCGTGATGGCGGGAAGCACGTTATCTTCACGAATCTTCGCAGCGGCGCCGAGAAAGTCGCCCGCCACGATCAACTGAACAAACTCACGGACCTTGACGCCGACAGGGCATTCATCCATGCAAGTCGGTTTGGCGCATTCGATGCAGCGAAGGGCTTCCTGGCGCGCAAGCTCTTCGGGGTAGCCGAGATTCACTTCCTTGAAATTGTGCGAGCGTTCTTGCGGGGATTGTTCGACCATGTGCTGCCGGGCTATTTTCATCCGGTCACGAAGAAGGAGCGGATTCGCCGAAGGAGGCCGCTTCGTTGGCTGCTTGGTTTGCTCGCTCACGTCTTCTCCTTCACGGCCCGGCACACTTCGAGTTGCGCACGGGAGTCGCGTTCGAATTCGCTCATGGATTTCCGCTCGGCATCGCGGTACATCGAGTTGCGCTGGATGAGGACGTCGAAATTGACGAGGTGCGCGTCGAACTCCGGGCCATCGACGCAAGCGAACTTAGATTTCGAGTCCACAAGCACGCGGCAACCGCCGCACATGCCGGTCCCGTCAATCATGATGGGATTCAAACTTACAATCGTGCGGATTCCCTTGCTTCGCGTCACGTCCGCCACGGCTTTCATCATCGGGATCGGCCCGATGGCCAGAACGAGATCGATATGCGTGCCATTGTCGATCAACTGCCGAAGCTTGTCCGTGACGAATCCCTTGTCGGCATAGCTGCCATCGTCCGTGGTAATCATGAGCACGTCACTGACCTGGCGCATCTCGCGCTCGAAGATGACCAACTCCTTATTGCGCGCGCCGACGATTGAGATCACGGAGTTGCCCGCTTTCTTCAAAGCTGTAGCAGTCGGGTAAGCCATCGCCGTTCCCACGCCGCCGCCCATGACGACCACGGTGCCGAACTTCTCAATCTCCGAAGGCTTTCCGAATGGGCCGACCACGTCGAGTATCACGTCGCCGGTTTCAAGGGAGTTCAGTAGGTGAGTTGTCTTACCCAGCGACTGCACCACGATGTTGATGGTGCCGCGTTTCGGGTCGGAGCTTTCAATGGTCAGCGGGATGCGTTCGCCGCGTTCATAAAGCCGCAGAATGACGAACTGCCCGGGCTTTTGCTTGCGCGCAATGCGCGGCGCTTCAATCGTGAAGCGCTTGATTCCTGGCGCTATGAATTCAGCGTCGACAATTTTGAACATGTGTACCCCGCTTGTGCGGCAGTAACTATTGTGAGTGACCGAAAAGAAAGGGTATGTGACGTGCGTCACTACACAGGGAAACGGCGAACACAATACTCGCCCCTGTGGAAGAGCCGTCCTGATTCGCCTCGGACGGTCGCCGATTGGCAGGGAACTATTATTTAGGCGCGGACTCGGGTTTGAAGATCAAGCCATGGCTCAATCTTCCGTTCATGATAACGACGAGCGGGGAATCAAATTGGAGGTGTCGAACGCAACCGCGTTCTTCGACGGCGGGCTGCGCGCTTAGCCATTGCCAGTCGACGAAGCCCTCGCCAGCGTCGGGATTGACAGTGAAATAACCGATTTGAAAGGCAGTGAGGTTCTGGAAGAAGTGGCTTCCTTGCGAAGGTGTGACACGGAAATCTCGGAACCCCGCTTCGACAATCACGCGCGCTCCCGAAATCTGATCCCACGCTACGGGGATACCGAGCCAGGAATCGTTCGATCCCCATCGGCCAACGCCAATCAGCAGGTAGGGTTTGCTCTCTTCACAGAGCTTGGCATTAAAATGCGCCACCCCCTGCGCCACTTCTTGACTCTTCGCGCGCTCGAAGCGATGAAAATCGACCACGACCACGTCGCGCAGGTCTTGCATGCGCCCGTTCCCGAGGACTTTTGAACTCTGGCAGACTAGCCGGGCGGGTTCCACCTCTTCCATCCGTAATTCTTCACCCTCGTGCGAGAGCACAAGGGGACGCATCTGGAGAAAACCAAATTCAGCGGTTTCGCCCGTCTGACGCGGCAAACGCACCGCAAATTCGATTTCCACGGGACGCCCCAACGCATCCTCACCGATGCGCATAATTTGCGACAAAATGGACGCAAGCGGGAAAACACCATGTTTGAGTATCGGCGCGAAAGTAACGATACGCGAGCCGGGACGACCCAAGCCATCATAGACGGCATGATTGTCGATCGAGTAAGTCGATCCAAGCCATTGCAACGTCCCATCCGCTTCCGCAGCGTCGAGCCCAAACGACACCTCGCGCAACTCGGCCAGAGGGTCCTGACTGTGCGCTTTGTGGTCGAGCTCAACGGCCATAAACTCGGATTGCGAATTGGCAAGAATGTCTTCTACGGAAGAAAACTGCACAAGATGCTGCGGATACCGCGGACAAAACGTCAGGCACTTCCCACCGTTGACTACCGTTCTTCCAAGGCCCAGCGCAACGGCTGCGATTCCATCTTCAAAAGTCATTGGCGGGACGGGGTAGAAGTTGCGCGACCTCGCGACGCCCGAGAAATCCGGATAGAAGCGGTTCTCATGCAGCGCGCCAACCACCTGCTGGAGGACTACCGCCATTTTTTCTTCTTCGAGGCGATAAGGGGTGGCGCGTATATATGCCTTCGCATGCTGGGTGAAAACAGATGCGTAAACCAGCTTTATCGCCTCCATGAGTTCGTTCAGGCGAGCCCGAATGTTTGGATCCGTATTGGCCAGCATGAAGGTTTCGTACACACCGGTGAAAGGCTGGTATTGCGAGTCCTCGAGCAGGCTGGAGGATCGCACGGCCAATGGGTAGCGAACCTCGGTGAGAAACGCCATAAGGGCTTTTCGGAGAGAGGAGGGAAGTGGCGCGTCGAGAAATCGTTTTGCAATGGCGCTTTCGTCTCCGCTGCGGATGGCAAAATCGAGCAAATCGTTTTCGGCCAGGAACTGGTCGAAAAACCCTGTTGCCAGAACCAGAGTTGGGGGAACGGAGATGCGTACACCGGAGAATCGCCGTACCACCCGGTGGGTGTGCAGCAAATGACGCACGAACGCGAGGCCGCGGGCCTTGCCCCCGAGCGAACCTCCGCCAATCCGCAGGAAGAAAGATTCCGTTGCCTTGAAAGTTGCTGGCTTGAAATCGCCGATAAGCACTTGGTTCTGCTCGCTGCGATATTCCGCGATCGAATCGATCAAGTCGCGGCGAAGGTCCTCGATGGTGGCGAAATCCCGGACCTTTCTCGGCCTGAGTTTTTGCGCGAGAGCGAACTCGGTCCTTGCCACAAGCCATCGCGAAAAATGATTTCTGGCGGCGTGATAGGCAAGGCTTTCCTCGGGAACCGTATGCAGGAGGTTCTCCAGCGCGTTCAGGTCGCTCGCACGGGCGACTTCGGTGTGGTCCGGCATCCGAAACACGAAGTCGCCAAAAGAAAAATACTCGATCAGGTAGCGGCGCAGGTCCGCCAGAAGCGTTGGAGAACGCTTGCGAAGAAACAGGAAGCCCTCCGCTTGCGCGCGAGTCATGAATTCCGTGCGACTGGATTGCAGGACGATTGGCACGTCCGGAACGATCGTCCGTACCATGTTCGCGAGATCGAACCCGGCGTCCGGCGTCAATTCGCCCGCGCGCGGGTATTCCACGTCAGAGACAATCCCGAAAAGGTAAGGAAGATACTTGATCGCCGCTTCCGCAGCGGATTCATAGTCGGAGAAGAGCAGAATTTTCGGACGCGCGCGCATCCGCACCAGCTTGTGCGCCACGTTAATGCCTTCGCTGATGAGGCGCCGCGATTGCGTTATCAGTTCGGTGTAGATGACCGGCAGAAACGAAGAGTAGTAGCGGATGTTGTCTTCCACGACGAGCATTACCGGCACGCCCATGACTTCCGTGTCGTGCAAGACGTTGCGCTTGTCTTCGATGTACTTGACGATGGCGATGAGGATGCGGACGTTGCCTTGCCATAGAAAGATCCGTTCGATGTCCGTAACCGGATGCCGCGCCACGAAATTCTTGATCTCGCGATAATCGTATGCCAGCACGACAACGGGAACATCGAGCCCCGCGTTTTTCACCTCGCGAGCGAGCTGCGCAGCATCCATATCGCCCAATTCGAGGTTCGTAAGAATCAGGTTGAATCTCGGCTGAGACTTCGCCAACGCAAGAGCTTCCGCACCGGTGGCCACGTGCGTCATTCCCGGAATTTGCGAAAGGTTAAGTTCGAGCAGCTCGCCGATCAGAAGTTCGTTTAGCCGGCCATCTTCGCGAAGGATGAAAGAGTCGTACAGACTGGACACAAGGAGGATGTCCTGCACCCGGAAGGGCATCAGGTTTTCGAAACCCTCAAACAATCGCTCCGGGTCGGCGAAGGGATCGGGCGGCGGGCTTATGGACATAGCCATATTCCGGCTAGTAATAAAACACGCGGGGTGGAGATTGTCCACCCCGCGTCATGTTCACTCAACGAAAAGAGAAACTAAACGAGGCCCTGGTCCAGCATTGCATTGGCGACCTTGAGGAAACCTCCTATGTTGGCGCCGTTGACGAGATTGCCGGGCGTCCCATAGGTCTGGGCCGTCTCGAAGCAGTTCTTGTGGATGGCGATCATGATCTTGTGCAGCCTGTCATCCACTTCTTCGCGAGTCCAAGTCAAACGCATGCTGTTCTGGCTCATCTCAAGACCCGACGTCGCAACGCCGCCCGCATTTGCAGCCTTGGCCGGGCCATAGAGCACCTTGGCGTCGAGGAACATCTTGGTGGCATCGAGTGTGCTGGGCATGTTTGCCCCCTCGCAAACCACTTTGACCCCGTTCTTGATGAGGTTTGCCGCATCCTTGGCGTTGATTTCATTCTGCGTGGCGCTTGGGAAGGCGCAGTCGGCCTTGATGGCCCAAAGGGTATTGTGATCTGCCTTCGGATTGGCAGGCGTGAACTGTGCCCCCTTGAATTTGTTTGCGTAGTCTCGGATTCGCCCGCGCCGGGTATTCTTTAGGTCCATGATCCAGGCAAGCTTCTCTCGATTGATGACGTCCGGGTCGTAGATAAATCCATCCGAATCGGAGACCGTCACTGGCTTCGCGCCCAAATCAAGCAATTTCTCGACAGTGTATTGCGAAACGTTGCCGCTGCCCGAAATGAGGCAAATCTTTCCTTCGAGGGACTCTTTCCGCGTCTTGAGCATTTCAGATGCAAAGTACACAGAGCCGTAGCCTGTGGCTTCCGGCCGAATCAGGGAACCGCCCCAGTTGAGACCCTTGCCCGTAAGCACACCAGTGAATTCGTTGCGCAGGCGCTTGTACTGGCCATAAAGGAATCCAATTTCGCGCCCGCCGACGCCGATGTCGCCCGCGGGAACGTCTGTGTCGGGCCCAATGTGCCGCTGCAGTTCGGTCATGAAGCTCTGGCAGAAGCGCATCACTTCATTGTCACTCTTGCCCTTCGGATCGAAATCAGAGCCGCCCTTGCCACCGCCCATCGGAAGCGTGGTCAGCGAGTTCTTGAACACCTGTTCGAATGCAAGGAACTTCAAAATCCCAAGGTTCACAGAGGGGTGGAATCGCAACCCACCCTTGTATGGACCAATTGCGCTATTCATTTCAATGCGGAATCCACGGTTGACACGAACGCTGCCCTGATCGTCGAACCACGGAACGCGGAACATCAAAACGCGTTCCGGCTCCACGATCCTCTCCAGAATCTTGGCTGAAATGTATTCCGGGTGCCTTTCCAGCACGAGACGCAGAGAGTCGAGCACTTCCTGCACTGCTTGATGAAATTCTGGTTCAGCAGGGTTCTTGGCCTTTACTTGTGTCATTACGTCTTGAATGTATTCGTTCGGCGGTTTGATTCCCGCCGGAGACATGGTTCCAACGCTCATAAGAGGATCCTCCACACTTCTGATGCCCGGCCCGTTCTTTCTGGCCCTGGGCTCTTAAACTTTTTCGCCAAAAAAAGGCGACTTGATGATTAGAGGCTTGCTGGTGAGGTTGTGCTGCGACACATATCACCTCTTGATGTGATTATAGTCACAAGCCATGTTTATCTGGAAATTGTCGCTTCTTGGCAGACAACAGCTCTTGCACTTCGCCAGCACGGCAGTGGCAAGGCGCTCTCTAACGCACACACAATAAATGGCTTATATGATCTTCCGTTTCAGAAGAAGACCCAAGATTACGCCTGTCAGGGCGTCCTCTCCTGCATGCTGGATCATACCCGGACGCAAGCTCTTCCTCATCACCGCGAGGACGCCAAAAAGGGCGCCATAGACAGTGACGGCAACGGCACCCTTCCAGCCCTCATAGAAATGCGTGGATCCAAAGACCAAAGCCTGCAACGCCACTGCCAGCCACAATCTCCCCGTGATCGCGAATAGCTGTTTTTGCAGGTACCCACGGAACATGAGTTCTTCGCAAAAACCAGCTGTTATGGAAAGGGCGACCCAGGCAATGAATTCGGCTCCGTTGCGCGGCGCCAAAGCCTTCATCGCTTCAAGCCCAGCCTTGTTCTGTCCAAGGGCAAGGTTGAGCACGATAAGAAAAAACCACACAATCATCCAGAAAACGATCGCGACGCCTATGTCGCGCAGAACGTCAGTGACACGTGCCCATTTTCCGCCAATCACATCGCGCAGTTTTGTATGTGTTGACCGCAGCCCCAGGAGCCAGACGTAAACGACGAGAAGCAATTCAAACAGAATGGTAACGCCGTAAACAGTCAAAAGACGGTGGTGGGGAAGCAGCGCGCCATGCAGGGTATGTCTCCTCAATTGCAGCGCACCATAGGCCAACATTGCGACCACCAAAACCACCGTATGCCAAATCGGCGCAATCAGGCGGCGCTCGTCAGGCGGATTCGCTATTGGTTCGGAAGTGTCCATCAAATCTCTGCGCCGTGTCGCTAACAGCAGGGAAGTGTATCAGGCCAAGCGCTGCATCCCAACAACTCGCAGAGTTCCTCTTCATTTCGAGAAGTCAACTGCCTTATCAGAAGCTGCACCCTACCCAGAGGATCGCCAAGCAATGTCCTTCACATGGCCAGCAACATGGGACGCTGGATGGCCATCCTCGCCGGGAAGTCACTTTTTGCTTGCAGAAAGGGGCCAGTAGCAGGTAGAGTGTGCCTACTTGTAGTGTGGTTCTAGCTGCGGGGTGCCACATATAGCCCCGCGGTTGCTAAAGGGAGCGAGGGGCAGAGATTGATCTGCGTTCTGGCGGTTGCCAATCAAAAGGGCGGCGTCGGAAAGACCACTACGTCTATCAATCTCGCTGCCGCTCTCGCCCTCAAGAAGCGGCGAACTCTCCTGATCGATCTCGATCCGCAAGCGAACGCAACCATCACATTCTACAATCCCGACGAGATCCAGGCGACGATGTACGACATCTTTGCCGAACATCCTGCCGAGATGGCGAAGATCATCCTTCCGACGAAGGACCCATCCCTTTTTCTTGCTCCATCACGCCTGGCGCTTGCGCGGCTTGAACAGCAACTCGCGGGACAATTCGATGCGCCCTTCAAGTTGAAAGACGCGATCACGCCGGTCTTGAAGGACTACGATTTCATAGTTATTGATACGCCGCCGGCTCTCGGCATTCTGACCGTAAACGCACTCGTCGCTGCCACGCATCTGCTGGTTCCGATCCAGGCTGCATACTTCGCGATTGAGGGCACGGACGACCTGCTTGAAACATACGGCCGAATTCGCGCGCGGCCCAACCCGGATTTGAAAGTCCTCGGTGTGGTGATCACCCTTTACGACAAGCGGACGAACATTTCGCGGGATACTCACGAGCAGATTCGCGCTGTGTTCGGCGACGCGCTTTTCAGAACGCGAATCAGCAAGAATGTGCGGTTGGAAGAAAGCCCCGCCTATAAGGAGACCATTTTCACTTACGCTCCCAAGTCTCCCGGCGCCGAGGAATACAAAAAGCTTGCACAGGAGGTATTACAACGTGTCGAAGAGGATCGGGTTGCCCGTCACTCTCAAGATGCGGCATGACGCGCACTATGTCGAGACGCTGACGAGTTTCAGCGGAGCTTCCATCGGGCGCATGATCCCCATCGAGAAGGTGCGCCCAAATCCTGACCAGCCGCGCAAGAATATCGGCGACGTGCGCGAACTGTGCGATTCCATCCGCGAGAAGGGCGTGCTGGAGCCACTGCTGGTGCGCTATATCCCGCGCGAAGACACCTACTACATCATTTCAGGTGAACGCCGGTATCACGCCGCCAAGGCTGCCGGATTGCACGAACTCCCGTGCATTGAGAAGATCGCCGACGACGCGGAAACTCTCGAGCTTGCCCTCATCGAAAACCTGCAGCGCAAGGATTTGACGCCGTTCGAAGAGGCGGACGGCCTGCAAAGACTTGCCGACCAATTCGATTATACGCACGAAGACATCGCGAAGAAGATCGGACGCGCGCGTTCGTCCGTCACCGAAACCCTCACGCTGCGCGTGATCCCAGATGCCATCCGCCGAACCTGCATCGAGAAGGGAATTGCCTCCAAGTCGGTTTTGCTCCAGGTCGCGCGACAGCCCAGCGAGAAGAAGATGCGCGAGCTACTGCAGCGTATCGTTCAGGGCGGCCTGACCCGCGACGAAGCGCGGCGCGCTCGGAAGGACGATTCGGACAATGCCCCGCGACCGCAACCTTTCACCTTCGACTACGAGTCCGGCGATGGCTCTTTCCGCGTTCGGGTTCAATTTCGCAAGAGCCAGGTCACCCATGAGGAGGTGGCTGCCGTTCTCCGGGCGGTTCTTCGCGAGATCGAGTCAGGTTCGGTCTCTTCCTCTGCCGCTTGATTCATGACCTTTTGGCAGCCTTCCTGGAAGTGCCAGGAATGTAAATCCGTGTGCGACTCTCATGGACCTAGCGGCGCAGCAAATCAGAATTCTAGAGCGCCTCAACGCGCATGGTTTCCAGATCGTTGCGTTTCCGATGTACGCAAACCATGTCGGCGTGCGAAAAGGGAACTGTGCCGTCTTGCTGACGCCGGTGGCGTCTGGCGGGCTTGGCATGTACACGGAGCCGACGTTCCTCGTGGCAGGAAATCTTAGCGCGCGCGTGGATCGTGAGGGACGCGAGTGGTTTGTGTGGAAGAGGGAAGCGATCGAGGCGACGCGGGAGCGCTTGAGGGAACTTGAAGAGTTCTCGCGCGAGTTGAAGGATGCGCTGCTTCCCACGGCCTAAACAACGAGCCTGAAGAACTTCCAACAGGGTTGAATTTTCGTCGCGTCTCGGACAAACTAGGGCCATGACAAATTCATACGACGTAATCTGCATCGGTGCAGGTCCAACCGGCTTGGCTGCTGCAATCGAGGCAAAGCGGGAGGGCATGCGGTCGCTTGTGATCGACAAGGGCTGTCTCTGCAATTCGATATTCCACTATCCGGTCAATATGTCGTTCTTCACCACGCCCGAGCGGATGGAAATTGGCGATCTCCCGATGACAACCTCTGGCGGTAAGCCGACGCGCACCGAAGCGTTGAAATATTACAGGCGGGCGGCCGAACATTATGGAATCGAGACCCAACTATACGAGAAGGTCGAACGGATCGATGGGAAGGACGGCGCTTTTGTCGTTCACGCCGAAGATGAAGTCGGCACGAAGACTGAATATCGCGCGAAGAAAATCGTCGTTGCCACCGGCTATTATGACTTGCCAAACCCGCTTCGCGTCCCTGGCGAGGATCTCCCTCATGTGTCGCATTATTTCCGGGAGGCTCATCCATTCTGGAATCAGGATGTCGTGGTGATTGGCGGGAAGAACTCCGCCGCTGAAACGGCGCTGGAGTTGTTTCGGGCTGGCGCGCGAGTCACATTGGTGCATCGCGACAACGAGATGGGCAAAACGCTGAAGTATTGGGTACGGCCCGACGTCGAGAATCGTATCCGTGCCGGCGAAATAACCGCTCTGTTTCGCAGCCACGTTTCACGCATTGAGCCGCATCGCGTTTGGGTAAACACCGGCGGCGAGGAGAAGGCGGTGCGTGCCGCGCAGGTTTTTGCAATGACTGGCTATCATCCCGATTTCGAATTCCTTGAGGGTCTTGCCATTCGCATCCATCCGGAAACCGGTAAGCCTGAATACAATCCCTCGACGCTTGAAACGAATGTTCCCGGGATGTATCTCGCCGGGGTCATAGTTGGCGGAAAGAATTCGGCGGATATCTTTATCGAAAACGGGCGTTTCCACGGCAAGCAAATCATTTCAGCAATCTCGGGGAAGGGCCTCCTTACATCGCCACCGCCTGTCGCATCTGCAGGCGAGTAATTTGTCTCGATCCGTGGATATCGGTTTCGATCTGGCCGGAATGCCATTTGCTGCATCGCCGCTAGTTTGCTAAAGTAACCTCAATGGTATCAATCCTGAGAGAAGTCGGCGAAACGTTCTTGACGCTGTTCAAAGGCTTCAGCGTCACGCTACGAACAATGTTCCGCAAGACGACGACCGAGAGTTTTCCGGAAGCTCCAGCAACCGTTCAACCGCGCTATCGGGGCATTCATGTTTTGCAGCGCGATGAGAATGGATTCGAGAAATGCGTTGGCTGTTTTCTCTGCGCCGCCGCCTGTCCCGCCAATTGCATCTACATCGAAGCTGCGGAGAATACCGAGTCGCAACGCATCTCCGCCGGTGAACGATACGCGAACGTCTATAACATCGACTATTCGCGGTGCATCTTCTGTGGCTTCTGCGTTGAGGCGTGTCCAACCGATGCCATTACTCACGGCCATAATCTCGACCTCGCCCCATACGACATCAACGCCCTCATCTACCGGAAGGAACAACTCCTCGAACCTTGGCCCCCACGCAAATCCGCGTCCTGACCTGCCGTCGCCGTCATCAAACTGGCGTCCCATAAACCAACAGATCGAAGCCCGGCACTGCTGCCGCGTGATTGCGTTTCCGAAGAAACCCACACCTGACCGACTGCCGACCCTAGTATGAGTGAATCTGCCAATCCCGACCCTTTCTGACGATTTGCACCAACATGAACGACCCATTAACCCGGATTTCTCACCACAGATTAGGACGGAGCTTCCGGTCTTGCATGAACGACAACATTCTCCACGCGCGTCAAACATAATATACATTAGCGAATGTCAATGGGGCATCTGGCAGAATCCAAGAAAGGCGAGCAGGCTGGAGAATCGTGATAAACGGGGATATCTCCGTGGTTGGACCATCCGGCAGGAGTTAGCAATGCCGACGGGCTGAGCGGCAGGGCGGAAGTTTCAAGATCTTGAGCTTGGGGAGGGCCATGGCGCAAATGAGATCGAGACGTCTGAACATGTGGGGCTGTGCTCGGTCTCATGACATCCATTGGAGCGCGTTACCAGGAGATCCTTTGCAGTCGTGAGGGATAGAGCGCGAGGGCGAAGAGACGAGGCAGGCCCTGGCACACGCCAGGGTTCCCTGCACATATTCCATCCAGGCGGTCCCTTGAACGGGCGATTGCGTCACGGCGGGAACGCCAACCTGCGAAAGACCGAGCGTATCGCCGCTGGCTGTGTAGCTGCCCGTAGCTGCGACGGTTCCGCTTACGTGGATGCGCTGGCCGTCGTCCCAAGTGTCAACGAGTGTAAATGTGAGAGCATGTTTCCTCCGAAAGTTTGTGTGAGTTTTTAGGCGTGTTATCATCTGTGATTCGCGTGCGAGCGGCGCACAACCCGTGGCCGCTTCGGTGAATCAAAACGCGCGTGACGATCTGGCGGAACGGGTCCCGATAAGGAGAATGGTTTGCGGCGATTGGCAACGGCATGTGTTCTTGGGGTCATTTTCGCGACGCTGATTTTTGCGCAACATCCAGCCTCGGATGGCGCGGGACACTCCCCGACACTGATTGCCGAGAACGTCGGCGTGCGCGCGCTTGCGCTTGATGCACACGCCTTGGTTTACCTGACGGCTGCGAACGCGCCGAACCGTGTTTACGAGCTGGCCGCTGCGGGACCGATGGGGTCGCTCGCGACTGCCGGCAAACTCGAGAAGGTGGCTGGCTTGGGTGAAGCCGGATCGCTCGGCGACGGCGGATCGGCGCTGGATGCGCAACTCTCGCTGAAATCGGATTCTCTCGTGCTGCGCAGCGGCATTGCCATCGCTCCTGACGGCACAATCTTCATCGCCGACACGCACAACTCCACGATTCGCCGTGTCGCGGGAACCGCCAGCACGGAGCCGGGCATCATCCGCAGCGTCGCGGGCCGCTGGGCGCCGCCGCAGAATGTTTCGCTCGCCGAGCCAATGGGAATCGCGCTCGATCGGGCCGGAGATCTCTTCATCGCGGACCACAGCGCCAACACGGTGAACGTGATGCGCGAGGCCGCCAGCTCGCCGGTGCACGACCTTGAAACCATCGCGCAGGTGGTTTCGCCCGCAAGCATCGCGGTCACGCCGGACGGAAGCAGGGTGTTCGTCGTCTCGCCGGAAATGGGCGGCGTGTTTGCAATCGATACGGCAAGCCGTTCGATTCGAGCGATTGCAGGCTTTGCTCCGCGCACATCTTCCGCCTCGGACGATGCAGCTCCCTGCAGCAGCGCATCCGCTTCAGCGCAGGAAGCGTGCCCCACCGGCCTCGCCGTGGATAGCGCCGGCAGCCTGTTCATTGCGGACGCAAATGCAAACGAGATCGTTCGCGTGGACGCGAAAACTGGAAAGCCGACAATCGCCGCTACGGGACTCGATGCTCCTGGCGAGATGACTTTTGACCCGAATGGAAACCTTTACGTTGCAGACCAGGGCCGCAGCCGCATTGTCAGATATGACGGGATGGGCCCGGCCACTAGCAACCTCACTCTGGCCTCGCCCGGCGGTGCGAGCCCTTACGATTTTGGCGCACAAGCCACCGGCGGCGCCACCGCGACGGCCGCATTCACGCTGACCAATAACTCGACGTCGGACGTCACAGGCTTGGTCTTCAACACATTTACGGGCACGAACCCTTCGGACTTCACGGTGGCGAGTTCGTCATGCACCACGTCGCTTGCGGCGGGGGCGAATTGCCTGATCAATGTCGCGTTCACTCCGCAGGCAACCGGGCTGCGCACTGCAGCACTCAGCGTGACAGACTCGAATCCACAGGATTCGGTAACATCCAACGTGCAAGGCACGGGCGACGATTTCCAGATTCAGCCCGTCGGCAGCCAATTGCTCACGGTTTCGGTGGTTCAGGGGAAAAGCACGACGCTCAATCTTCAGATCGCCTCCGACCCGAACGACAATCTCGCCCTGTTTTCCAGCACGGTGACGCCGACCTGCCCTGCTTACAGCACATTGCCGCTGTACACGACGTGCACGGTTTCTCCCGCGACGGTGAATCCCAAGCCCGGGTCGCCTGCTGCTTTTGGGGTGACGTTTCAGACGACCTACAATGCGCCGCCGCCCGGTGCGACCTCGGACGCGCCAGTCGCGCCGCTCGACACTCCGCAAGGGCCGATGCCAATGCCGGGGCTGGCTAACTTGCAAGCCGCCGCGGGAATCTTCGCGACAGGTGCGCTTTTGTTTTGGCGGCGTCGCGGCGCGGCAGCGTCTCCGGCAGCGGTTGCCTTGCGCCGGGTTGTCCCGGTCTTGGCTATCTTCATCATGAGTGTGACCCTTGTTGCGGGCTGCAAGAAGAAAACTAATCCCAAGCTTGTCTCGACGCCCACCGGATCCACCTCGATGATTCTTCAGGCCACGGGCCAAAACGCGGCGCGCACGATTCAAATCACTCTCACCGTCAATCCCCCGCCGAGTTAGACTTTCACAGATAGATCACCCGGCGACGATAGCCGTAAGGTTTGCGCCGCCGCTGCCCGTCAGGTTTTGGATCGAAAAGAAATCCGTCACCGGATTCTCATTCGTGATGTTTCGGAAAACGAAGATGCCCGGCCCGGTAGCCGTCGTGTTCACTCTTTGGAGATACTGGAAGCCGCCGCCGTTCACGACGACGTCAGAGATGTACACCAGCCCGGCAAGGGGGTCCTCCCCCGGATTGGGCGTATCGCCAGTGAAGATAGCCGATGGTTGCGCCCCGGCGCACGCTGATTGCAGGCCGCCACCCTGCATTGTGAACCAGAAGTCGTTTGTGATTTTGAGCGGAGTATTATCTGCGAGTCCCCTTGCCGAGCAAGGAGCCGCCAGCATGGCGTTCTTGAGCGTTGTAAGCACGGAGTGCCATACTTCGATGGCCCGGTTATAACCGTTGATCTCAAGGTTCTCAAATGTCACGCCCTGGACGGGATATTGGAGATAGAAAGCGGCAGCGGCGTTCGTCGCCGCGCCGGGAACAACCTGAATAAGAGCGGGCGGTGCGCGGTTGAATTGTACGCTCGCTCCCCTTGGGCCTGCCGACAGATCTAGGTTGGAGCAAGGGATGCTGAAAATCGGCGACGTGGACGGAAGCTGAGGCTGGTGCACCTGGTAATTCCCTGGCGGAAAATAGATGCTCCCGCCATTTGCACATGCGAAAGTGATCGCGGATTGTATGGCCGCCGTGTCGTCGGTAGCCCCGTCGCCTTTCGCGCCGTACGCTGTGACGTCCGCGCGCGGGCGCGGCCGTCCCACTTTTTCATTTCCGCCGACGCTCACTTTGGTTGGCGAAAAGGAAGAGGGGTTGAAATTCCCCGCCGAGAGCGTGCCGCTTACGGCTGCATTTCCCGCGACGCTCAGGTTTCCGCCGAGTGCCAAGCCAAACACGGATATGTTGTTGCCCGATCCTTGCGTTGAAAGATCGGCGGGGAGAATCACATCGGGATACGCGATCGTGCCCGTAATTCCCTGCCCCGACAGAGATGACAACGAAGCATGTTTTTTCCGCAAGCTGTTAATCGTGCCGTAACATGAACTGCTCCACCACCGCCACGCGCGGCGTTGCTTCTCCGCCCGTGGCGCGCCTCACAAATTCAAAATGTCGCCATTGGACGTGCGCGCGTAATCGATCTCACGAGGCGAAAGTGTCCGTGGAGCATGGTTCCCTGCTCCTCCGGAGCCCGCGATATCGACGCGCCGCTCGGCAGATCGCTGGCGGGCCCGCCGATCGTGGCTGGCCGCAACGATTGTGGATGTCCACTCGTTCAGCACGCGTTTCGCCACACCGGGGAGCGTTCGTCGCGCCCGTCCTGTAATGAGCGAAACGATTCCGCGTTGATGCTCCGCATCGAGCGCGCCAGACCGAAACGCCTCTCGAACCTGCTGCGCGAGCTGGCGATTCGAGCGCAACGAGGTATCAAGTTCGCGATAGATTTCTCCCACCGCGCGGTTCCGCGCGGTCTTTGACACTCCTTCGGGAAGCAGCCGCTCGACTTGCGATTCGGCGGCGCCTATTACGCTCTCCACTGCCGCGGCATTCGGCGAGGTATTCTTGTCTTGCATCTCTGAATTTGGCGGCAGACTCTTGCCCGCAGACTTATCCGCTTCACTTCCTAATTGCTTCTGGGCATCGCGCGCGGAATCAATCGCGACGCGCGTGGGCTGACTGATCCCGAGGATTTCGTCGTCACTCGCGCGCCGCGTGTTCGTGGGCCCTTGCACTGGCGCGGCGCTCTTGAGACAGTGTTGCAGGTCTTGCCGCAGGTGATTCCTGCTGGGTCCCGACAGGTTGTGCCATGAAGCCTCTCCCAAATGAACGCTCTAAGTGATTGTAAGAAAACGGCTTGCAAAGTACCGGCGTTGTGGCAGCCAAACGGCTAGCAAAATGTTACCAAGGTACTATTCCGCGTTTCCATCGCCTCTGTAAATCTGCGCACATCGCGGGGCGCCCCCCGCAACCCTTGGGGACGATTTCCCCGCAGAAAAAGCTGAGGTATTCTGATGAGCACGACTTTATCGCCTACCGCAGAGGCTAATTCGACCCCGCGCGCGCCAATTGGACGCGTGCCGAATGGTGGCGTTGAGCGTCGCCGCCGCAAGCGCGCAAGGATAACCGCCCAAGTGCACGTCCGCGGCGTGAACACTCCCGAGCCTTTCGAGGAAGTCTGCAAAAGCGTGGACGTTTCTCGCGATGGCTTGCTGTTCACCACTTCGCGGCTGGGCTACTTCATAGGGCTGAAGCTCGAAGTGATGTTCCCGTATTCCACTGAGGCAGGCGCGCTCAACCAGGCGCAGGCGGCTGAGGTGGTACGCGTCGCCGAACAACCCGGCAAGACCATATCGGTCGGAATCGAATTCACCGCTGCAAAATGGGAAGTCCGGGAAGCGGGCAAAAGTCCAGCTGCGAACACATTCGCGGGCGGCGCCACAGCAGCAAAGCCTGCAATGGAGAAGGCATTGTCGGTGGTGCTAGCGGTGGAATCCGATGTGCGGACCGCCGATGCGGTGCGCGCGCTGCTCCAACAAGACGGTTACACAGTTATCATCGTGCCCACGGCCAAGGAAGCCTTGGAAGTTCTGAAGACGACAGTTCCGGCCGTTTTTATCGCCGAAGTGGAAGCCGAAGACATGAGCGGCCACGACCTCTGCCTAATTATCAAGCGCAACGAACGCCTGCAACAAGTTCCCGTGATCTTGCTGACGCGTTCGGCGCAGCCGGCCGATTACTCGGCAAGCCACCAGCTCGGAGCAGTCGTTTGCATGGCGAAGCCATTCCAGCCGGAACGGTTGCAACGCGTGATACACCTTGTCGCGCCGCCGCCCGTGCAGAAGGCTGTGTACGCATCGCGCGTCTCCAACGGCACGATCGAACGGTCACTCTGACGTTTACGCGGGCGCGATTCCACTAATCCTTGCTAAAAAACGCCGCGCGTCATTCTGAAGCCGATGCACTTTTTCGGCTGAAGAATCTCTCTTCCGTTTTTCGCTTTGGACTTCTTGCTTCCGTGATGTTTCACGTCTCAACAAACCTAATTCTTGTGTGCCGCAGAAAAACTAAGAGAGATTCTTCGCTCTGCAGAATGACTCGTGACATTTTTCACGAAGCCCCTAATGGGCTGCCAACAGCAATCTCACTGGTCGCTGGGAGGCGGCGCGGCGGAATCCGGTGGCTGCGTCGTTTCGGGTGACGTATCCGTCGGTGGGGCAGCGTCGGGCGACACTTCGGGTGCGGGAGCGGGTTGCAGGACAAAGGTGACGCCTCGGTTGGCGTTGACGTTCACCGTCCGCTCCAAATCGAGCTGATCGACGCCAAACGAACCTTCGGCGCCGTCGACAGCTTTATAGTGCACCTGTCCGTCCGCCAGCCAGTAATCACTCGCGTCGTAAACAGTGCCGTCTTTCAAGTAAAGCAAGGTATCGGCCGGAGCGGGTGCGTTGGTATTCGCGGGAGCGGGTGACAAGGTGAACGTGACGCCGCGATCGGCGTTTGTGTCCACGGTTCGCTGCATATCGAGCTGATCGACGTCAAACAACCCTTCAGCGCCGTCGACCGTCTTGTAGTGTACCTGTCCGTCCGCAAGCCAATAATCATCGACGTCGTAAGCCGTGCCGTCTTTCAAATAAAGCAGCGTATCGGCCGCAGCGGCCGCCGGTACATAGAGGTTGTAAGACCCAGAAGAGTAGGGCGACGAATAGTAAGAGTTGTCGGAGCACCCCCATGCCCACTGCCACCACGGGTTGCATCCTGTCATCCAATAGGATCCAAATCCCCAGAACGGCCAGGATCCGTACCCGCCGCCAGGATAGCCCGGATAACCTGGGTAGATCGGATAGATCGGTTTGCGGGGGCGTCGCGGTGGTACGGGCGGCGTCGGAGTGCCCGGCGGCCGCACTCCACCGCCGACTCGAGGCATGCGCAGCGGTGCGATTGCGCGCGGTGAAGTCGCCGTGGGCGGCGGCACGAAATGCGCGCCGCTGACGGGCGCGCGAGGCGCCGGCATCCTCGGCGCGGGCTGCGCCGTGCCCACAGGTTGTTGGGGCGGACCTGCTGCGCGGGCGATTGTTGAAGCCGAGTTTCCGCCCGAGGAAGGCTCTTGCCAAATCTCGCTTCCCTGCCCCGAAAAGCTCAGCGTGCCCGGGTGATGTGTCGAGATGCCTCCGGCGAAAAGCATCCCTCCTGAGCCTTCAGGAGGGAATCCGATTGTGAAGTGCGGCGGTTCACCGCGCACTGGTCCACCCGTGTTGACGGCTGCCACACTAGGCGTGTTTGGCGGCGCCATTGGGCCCGGCGTAGATGGAACGGCTGTTGCACTTGCTGCTCCGGCGGAAGCCCCGGTCTTTGGCATGCTTGAACGCGCGGAACCGCTGTGGAAAATGCGCGACCACAGGCTTGGATAGGCAGCTACGGTTGCGCTGTGGGCTGAAGCAATACCTCCGCTGGTGTGGCTGCTGCCACCACTGCTGCCCGAATTTGACCCGCCGCCTCCGCCAAAGTGGTTACTGGCGGTGCCACCTCCGCCATTCGCGTGCGAGCCGCCACCCCCACTTGAATGGCTGCTACCACCTCCTCCTCCACCGCTGGAGTGGCCGCCGCCACCCCCGCCTCCGCCACCTCCGCCGCCATGCTGTGCGAGGGCAGGGTTGGGCGCAAGGAACAGCACACCCATCGTAATGGCCGCCAGCGCCGCTCTTGAAAACGCGCCTGCCTTTAGGCATGAGTGTTCATCAATTGTGTTTGCTTGATGATACTGAATCAGGACTACCGAGGGAGAGTGCTTGGCGGAGCGTTCCATGTTCTGCCTCTCACCAGCCATTCCTACAACTTCATTCTACTCTCTTGGACGTGACAGTTCATCAACGGGTTACACCAAGATTGGCGACCGGGCCAATGTTCCGCCAGACGTGGATTCGCTCCAGCATGATACGTTCAGAGATTGGGCACAATTCCAGTTTTTCCCCATGGGGAATGCTCGATCTGGCGTAGAATCCAACCATATTATTTGTCTTTGCGACTGGGCCCTTGGCGACGCATGAACGATTCCAATCTGAGATCCAGTCCATCGATTGTGAAGGAGATGCTCATGTCCGGAGTCATGCTGCGCTTGATCTTGCTGGGAATAGTCGCGATGGGTCTTGCGGCTCTGCCGGCACCGGCCCAAGAATCCGAAGCGCTGTTTAATCAGAAGTGTGCGAACTGTCATGCGAAAGACGGCAGCGGACGCACGGGCGCTGCAGGCAAGATCGCCGTCCCCGACCTTAGGTCCAAGCGGATAAGGGACATGAGCGATGCGGATATGACCGACTCCATTGCCAACGGCACGAAGCACTACGCTTACCCCCACGCGTTTCTTCACGTCGGTATGACGAACGATCAAGTTGCGGGGCTGGTGAAATACATCCGCGCGCTCCAGAATCAAAAGAAACCGACTGACAAGCCTTAAGCCTGTGCGCTGACCCCACTTGACAATATATTCCTAGCAGGCTATATTCCTTCCATGGCATGGGAAGTTGAGTTTACAGACGAGTTCAATCGTTGGTGGCAAAGTCTGTCAGAGGATGAGCAAGTGAACGTGAAAGCCATGGTCTTAGTGCTTGAATAGAAAGGCCGCGGCCTGCAACGGCCATATTCAGGTGCCATTGTTACTTCAAAGCATCCAAACTTAAAGGAACTCATCATTCAGCATAAGGGCAGGCCGTATCGAGTGCTTAACGCTTTTGACCCCCGTAGAAACGCAATTCTCTTGCTCGGCGGAGATAAGACAGGCAATGACGACTGGTATGAAGAGAACGTGCCGAAAGCGGACAAGCTTTACGATGATCACTTGGAGGGCCTCCGAAGGGAGGGGCTAATCTGATGGCAAGGGATTTCAAGGAACTTCGCGCCAAAATGTCTGTGAGTGCTCGCGCTCGCTCGGAAGCAAAAGCACTCCCGGGCGACATGGCCTTGAACGAATTGCGGGAAGCCGTGAACGTCACGCAAACGTCTTTGGCCGAGGTATTGGGCGTTAAGCAGGCATCCATCTCGAAAATCGAACGCCGTTCGGACATGTACCTTAGCACGCTCCGCAAGATTATCGAGGCCATGGGCGGGAAGCTAGAAATCGTCGCCATAATGCCCAATGGCCGTGTGCGAATCAACCAGTTCGAGCAACTCCACCAGGCCGCCGAACAAGCCGAGACTGCCGGGGCTCGTGATGCAACTCCTGTCGAAGTGAACAGAGCCTGATGTTCAACGAAGCTCCGGAGCGTCTTCGCCCTGCCTTACGGCAGCACGCGGTATAGTGCCGTCATGCCGGCGTCCATGTGGTCGCTTACGTGGCAATGATACATCCAGGTCCCCGGGTCGTCCGGGACCATGTCCACCGTAAGCATCTGTGCCGGCGAAATCGAGAGCACGTCGGTGCGGTTTCCGTTGAACAGCACGGTATTTCCATGCCAGTGCGGCGTGTGGAAGTTGAACCCGAAACCGATTGCCAGCACGTACCATCTCACGCGCTCGCCTTTCTTCATCGTCATCACCGGCATGTTCCCATAAATGTAGCCGTTGATCGTGGACTTGAAGTTCGAGTCGGCGAACCCAGTGCCATTCAACGAGAAAACCCCTTCGGTATCAGTGGAAATCGTTTCGTCTTTTTTCACCCCGTTTGGATCGCTCGTGTATTTCTGGATGTTTTCGTCCAAGTACCAGCTATGGCTCTCGTCGAAGATGTTGAACAGCGTCACGAACTCGCGGTCTACGTCCTTGGGTCGCCCCGACGGACCGGCCATGCCTCGCCGCGTCACGATAATGGCTCCGATCAACCCTGTGGGCACGTCTTTCATCTCGTTCGTGTGCGAGTGGTAGAGCCACACAATCGAACTCGGATCGTTCGGGCCTGGGCCAGCGCGCTCTGGAACAAGCCATATGTAGGTGTATGTCTGCCCCGGTGGCACCGCCCCTCCAACTTTGCTTTCGGGCGCGCTCCCGTCGTTGTACGGCACGCCTTCGGAGGGCTTCTCATAAAACACACCGTGCGGGTGCATGCTGCAAGGATGGCTGGCATTGTTCTTGAAGACCACGCGGATCGTGTCGCCTACTTCCGCGCGCAGCACAGGCCCGAGTATTCCCAGGTGCTCCCACTCGGGCGTGCGTGGCTTCCGTTGCGTGAACGTCGCGTCTGTATATTCATGGTACATGGCCTTGTGGTACACCAATCCGATGCGATGCGGCCCGCGCTCTGTCCACACCATTTCCATGTGGCCAAAAGGTTTCCCGGTGACTTGATTGATTCCACTCGGCGCGTAATTCCAGTCCACCTCGTCCGCCGCAACGTAGTACGTATGGACGCGCGATTGACCTGCCTGCGCCTCCGGTCGTCCGTGCGGTGGCTCCGCTGCCGCGCTCCATACGCCCAGCCCCGCGGTCAGCGCCGCGCACACAACCGCTCGCACAATTCGCATATTCATCCAATACCTCTCCTGTTCAAGTGATTGAAGTACGGCTAAAGACTGCGCGGATTATACACCGATTCTGATGTGCTTCGATTTTTTTACGACATGTCTTGCCCGGAGCTAGAGGTGTTTGACGACGATGGCGGGAGGCTCGCCATGCTTGCCCCGGGATAGAAGGCCGCGGCCGCCTCCATTGAAAAGCGGATGCGCTTAGAATCGGTATACAAATCCCGCTGAGACGCGAGTGTCGCTCTGCTGATTATTGTCGCCGTCGTCGAACTTCGTAATGAGGTGCTCGATTTGAATCAAACGAACGCTGATACGGGGCGAGACTTTTGCATCGACCCCGGCGCCGATGGCCGCCGCGAAAGCATTCTCGGCCCTAAATGAATACGACGCGCCGATTGAAGCATGCCCTGCGCCGAACAAAGCCTGGGCGAACGGAGTGAATTTGCCGATTCGATAAGCAAACTTTGGTCCACCCATGGACGTTACGAGATTCCCGCTTACGCCCGTGCGGCCGCCATGGTACAAGCCGAAGTCAGCTACGACATCCACGTAGCGGCGTAAGTTGTAAGAAGCAGAGACACTGCCGCCATTGAAGTTAATGTGATTGCCTTGATCGGTTGCCCGGATGTACGAGTATCCGCCAAACACCTGGAATTTCGGAGCATCGTCCTGAGCTGAGGCAACACCTGCAACCAACAAGAACAGCGCCAGCAAGAGCATGAACTTTTGCATTCCGAGTCATTCCCCTTTCAAGCAGAAAACTGATAGCCCGCCAATTTTCGTCTGTCCTATATATCGCGCCACGTCTCCGCGCAATCTCGACGTTGGATGCACGGTTCGCCGGTGGGGTTTCTTTGTATCACATTCTCCGCCAAGACTCGCCCCATCAATTATCAGTGGAATTCCTATCAATGAATGCAACACTCCGGCCGTATAGTCTTCGGCCCGCAGCAGAGCCGCGCATGCGTTAGAATGTTGGCGCATGAACGCGAGGGCTCAATTCGACCGATTGCGCGTCGTTCTTGTCAAGACGCGGAACCCGCTCAACTTGGGCGCGGTAGCTCGCGCGATGAGCAACTTCGGTTTCCTTCGCTTGCGTGTAGTGAATCCCTTCGAGCCGTCGTTCCGCGAAGCGCGCTCTGCCGTAGGCGCCTCCGACCTGCTTGCAAGTGCGGAAGAATTCAACTCCCTGGCTGAGGCCGTCGCCGATTGCACGCTCGTGGTCGGTACGACAGCGGGAGGCCGTCGCAACTTGCAGCTCCCACTCCGGCCGTTGACAGAAGGTGCGCGGCTGATCCGCAAACGACTCGGAGCAGGGCCTGTCGCGCTTCTGTTCGGTTCAGAGAGAACCGGCCTGTCGAACGAGGACTTCTGCCACTGCCACTGGCTGATGCGCATCCCCGCGCGGCAAGAACACCGCTCGCTAAATTTGGCCCAGGCTGTGGCGATCTGCCTTTACGAACTTGTACGCGACTCGAAAGCGGCCCTGCCGCGCGAAAAGGAGAAGCTGGCCGCGGCAGCGGATCTCGAACGCGTATGCGAGGTTACGTTCGACGTGTTACGCCTGAGCGGCTACATGAAGTTGCGTTACGAGGCCCCTACAAAGGAAAAAGTCCGGCGCATGATTCGCCGCCACCACCTCTCTCCCGGCGACGCCGAAGCGTGGCTCGGCATGCTCCGCCAAATCCTCTGGAAGATGCGCGCGGAAAATCCGCATGGGGCGTCTTAAAGCGATTTTCAGGGCAGCGCCGACTTGCGTGATACTCGCAGGAGTAAGATGGCCCATCTGCTTTATGAATCTGCAGGTGCTTATAGCTCGGACCTGCTTGGCCGAAGCTATGGAATCCTTCGTCAGCCCTCCGTCCCCGGCTTTCAGGACGACGTGGCTTGGATAGATGCACTTCTTGTTGTTGAAGTCTGTTACAGGAACGACGATAACCACTGGGCTATTCTGGCGGATTGCATCGCGACTCACGACGATAACTGGTCGTCCACCGGATTCTTCAGAACCTTCTGTCGGATCTAGCCGAGCCAAATACACGTCGCCGCGATTGGGCACAATTAGCCGTCCTTCTCGACGCTCTCAAACGCTTCCCAGTCGCTCTGGCTGAACTCCTCGGAAATCAACTTTGCCTCCTTCTGATAATCGGTGTCCTCAGACATCGCGGCAAATTTGGCGTCAATTTCCTCGCGCTTTAGAAGCCTCAGATACGCGACAATCGCCGTGAGGAAAAAGCGCTCATCGTATCGGCTGGGCTTGCGTTCTTCTCTACAAATGAACGAGCTTCCTCATAGACCCGTCTTGGAAGGCTCACCGTTGTCCAGACTTTCTTTTCATTTAGTTCCGCTACTGGCATGGCCTACTCCTTGGATGCACTGACCGTAGCATCACAAGTGATGCGCGTCAATGCGCGACCCGTGCATCAGACAGGACATCAATTACGATGCACCATTGATGCCGTGTGGGAGAGACCCAACTCAAACGAATACTGGCACATACGGGATCTTTGTTCACTTCGCGAAGATTTGTTCCAGGTGGTGGCGCAGATGGTGGACGTAGTCGGTCATCAGAAAGTCGAGCGTTACGGGCGCGTTTTCGCCGATGATGCATTGCGTGTGCAGACGGCGGGCCGGGACTGCGTCGATCACGTGAGCAAGATGCCGGTTGTAATGCTCCCAAAATGAAAGCAGGTCCTGCCAGGACCGATGCTGGTATTTCTGAACGGTCACCCATGCGTCCTGTTCATACGCTGGCGAGACGAGAGGGTCCACCAGTTGCGCGCGGACGAATCGCTGGTGATTGTTGACGGCAGAGTCGATCAAGTGGCCGATGATTTCTTTCGGGGACCATTTGTCGCCATGCCGGGTCGCAGCGTCGCTCTCGGAGATCTCTTTGAGTTTGGGCAGGTATTCAGAGACCGACTGTCTGAGTTGTTCCGACGCTTCGTTCATCGGGATCTCCTTCGCTCGCCAGAGTGATTTTGCATGCGGACCGCATCCACGAGGGTCTCGAGCGGCGCAACGAGCCGCAAGCATCGAAAATCATCACACGTGCGAGAACGGCTGGACCTACTGAATCGTAAGAAAAAGAATACACCCGCTCCGAATACAGGGCAAATCCGGCGGCAGGGCCATCTTCGGGGCAGCGCCGTCGTAAAGTGACTCCTACTGGTGCGGGCAGGGCAAGAAACGAAACTCTAAATCTGCGGTGCCATCCTTCGTGTTGCGACGAAGTTCCAGGTTTGCCGCCGACGAGGCTCCGGCGGGCAAAAGGGTTTGATTGTCCTTGAAAAATGCGCCAATCAACTCGTAATCAAGAATGTTTCCGGGTTTCATCTTCCAATTCAGGGCCTTTTCTGAATTGGCATCCAGACCAGAAACGTCGATTCTTCTAATTCGATATTGCTGACCTTCATCGAGGTTGAAGCGAATTGAAACGAGCCAATCCTCGCCATCGAATACACTCGATGGCATTGTCACGAAATCGATGTAGCCGTGGTCGTAATAGAGTTTGCGCAAGGCGTCGATGGCTTCTCTAATTCTCCTTGGGCTCAGAATATCTCCTTCCCGAAATGGGATCAGGCTTCGCAATTCCTCCGGTGGGAAAATGGGGTGATTTGATTGGCCTGGCGACGTTAGTTCGTCCAAGTTAACCGGTTTTCTTCGGGCGATTGTCACTCCTGCCGAGCTCTCATTAGTCTCGAAGCCGGAATCCGCTTTGGCGCTAAACTGGATGCTCCCGACGCGATACAGAAGGCCCTCGTCCACGTGGACGGTGACCGAAAAATGCTGATAATTTGCGTCACCGCCAAGCGACACTGCTTTGACATTCACTCTGGCTAGGACGAAGCCCTGGTCCTCCCAAGTGCTCCTTAAGGGATTTTCTTCAATTCCCTTTTGCCAGTCGGAATCGCCATCAAACCGTTTCCCCTTCAAGGAGGCAGTAACTTGCTCCAGAACTTGGTCAGGAAGGTGAAGCGATCCGTCGAAAGTTACTTCGTCAATGATGACTTTTGGAGATTCTTTTCCTCCGTTCATTTTATCGGCGGTCTCGCACGAGACATTGGGGGGACAGCAAGGGCTTGCTGTCGGAGACGACTGGGCACCCACATTCGCGGCATAAAGACACAACCAGGCCAAAGGGAGAAGTGGTGATTGAAGGATCGCCCGGGGACGCATGTGCTCAATGTAGGCCTGTCAGTGGATGTATTCAAGCAATGTACTGAGGACTCGGCCATTGGAAACTGACCGGCTGCGGCAAATTCGATATACTGACGCGGGATGATTCCATTCATACACATCTGGCGGCTGTCGATTCCATCGTACGGGCTGATGGTGGCGATAGGGATGGTGGTGGCCTACCATGTCCTTCGCGCTGACATTGCGCGTCGCGCGCTCTCCGACGATCCTTCAGCCCTTGCGGAAGAACTAATTGCACTTCCCTGCCTCGCGGGCATTATCGTCTCAAGGATTTATGCGATCTTTGAATCGCCGGGAGATTTTCTCGCCGATCCGTGGGGACAAATCCTCACTCAATACGGCTTCACGTGGACGGGCGGTCTACTAGGTGGACTTATAGTCCTGATCTGGCTTGCGCGACGGAACAAGCTCTCGATCTTACTGGTCCTGGATCTGGCCTCACCGGCATCTGCGCTCGGGTACGGCTTTGGACGAATGGGTTGCCTCCTGTCGGGCGATGGCGATTACGGCACCCCAACTTCCCTGCCATGGGGGATGAGTTTCCCGCACGGGCTGGTCCCTACCACAGAGCGCGTTCATCCGACGCCCATCTATGAATTCATCGGTGCGTGCGTGATTGCGTGGGTGCTTTGGCGCATGGGCAGAAGTTTCGTGCGCGCGCCTGCCACGTCAGCAAAGTCCGGCAAAGCGAAGGGAGTTGCTGTCGATCCGAAGCTTGCCGAGCGCGCAAGCCCTACAGCCCACGTTGGCGATGTCTTCGCTGCGTACCTGGTCTTGACGGGCGTTGCGAGGTTCCTGGTGGAATTCATTCGCATCAACCCGCGGGTATTGTTCGGCCTCACCACGGCGCAAATCAGCAGCGCGATCGGTGTGTTTGCCGGAATTGGTTTTTGGTGGCACGGGTGGCGCGCTCAACGACGCACGTAGCTGTGCGTCCCCAATTGTGGTTAGTGGGCCAATCTGATGGTACAGACTAATAGCGAAGCAACATTGAAGTGATAGTCGATGTTGACGAGAGGATGGGACGCCTGCCGCAGGATCATGAAACGACCGTGTGCCGGATCGTGCAGGAAGCGCTGACAAACGTTCACCGCTATTCAGGCAGTCATGTGGCGTCCATCCGGCTGGCGCGAAACGACGGGCACGTCGAGGCAGAAATCCGCGACGAAGGTTGCGGACTGCCGTCACCTACCACACGGGGCCGAAAGGAACCGCTCGGTGTCGGCGTTTCTGGCATGAGAGAACGCGTGAAGCAACTGAATGGAACGTTTGAAATCGCGAGTGCGCCAGGGCATGGAACGGCGATTCACGTCGTTCTGCCGGTTCCGCATGCGTAGGTGACTATGGGTGCTAAACCATATCGGACACTTCTCGCTGATGATCACCCGGTGGTGCGGCGCGGTCTTCGAGCCCTGCTCGAAGACCACCCTGGAAACGAACTCAGCGGCGAAGCGAGCAACGGCGTGGAAGCTCTAGAGCACGTGAAGAAGGTCAAGCCGGACCTGGTCGTGCTCGACTTGACGATGCCGGAGATGAATGGGCTCGATGCGGCGCCATGGGCTACGTCCTGAAAACGGACGCCGAAAGCGAACTGCTCTCCGCCGTGGATCACGTCCGGCATGGACAAACGTTTTTCACCGGAACGCTCTCACGGCGAATGATTCAGAATTATCTTGGGTTGCCGACCGAACAGGCCGAAGGCAAGGACAAAGACGATCCTTTTGCGGATTCGCCGCTGACGCCTCGCGAACTCGAAGTGATTCAGTTGCTCGCCGAAGGAAAGGCCACCAAGGAAGTGGCGTACGACCTGAACGTCTCCACACGCACGATCGAAAGCCACCGGACTCACATATGCACAAGATGAAATTCTGGAGCTTCAGCGACCTGGTCCGCTATGCGATTCGCAACAACCTGCGCCGCACCGTGAAGGTCCACCCGAAGATCCCAGTTTTCATTTCGAGGTGAACTCAGGGGCACCTGCTATGTGCCCCTGTAAAGAGGTGAGCTTAAGCGCCAAATAGCGTTCGGGGTGCTATCTCTTGACCGTCTTGCGGCGGCCGCGGCGTCGCGCAGGGCGTCCCAAGGGCGGTTCGCCGATCAGCTCGGCGCTCCAAATCGAGGTAACAAACTTCTTCAGCCCGTGTTGGTCGAAATCGATTGTGGTGCGGTCATTGTTGGATTCCGTCACGGTTCCAATCCCGTACTGATCGTGACGTATGGTTTGACCCTCTAATAAAATCTGCACAGTCTCCTCCTCGGATAAAAACAGGCGAAAATGCCACTCGCCCTCGCCCCAACTTCAGACTGCGTGGCCGTTTCGCTCATTTCGCCGCCCGGCCATTCGCCCGGCGACTATGTCGCGTCGATACTGCGGCAGGACAGTGAAAGCGCGAAAGCAACTAACCCGAGGGGCGGAAGCATCTCCACCCCCCAGGTCAAGTTCGAGTGACGCCGCTTCGCGGAGCGGAAGTCCCTACTTAGTTAGGTGCGTTGACGGGGTTTAGAGGCCAACAACATGCTCGGCCTGCAGGCCCTTTGGTCCCTGCTTGACTTCGAATTCAACCGCTTGCCCTTCGTTGAGTGTCTTGTATCCCTCGGACTGGATCGCCGAGAAGTGGACGAAAACGTCCTCACCGGACTGGCGCTGGATGAACCCATAGCCCTTGGCCGCGTTGAACCACTTGACAGTACCTTGCTCTTTTGCCACTGATGCTACTCCTAATTCATTCATAAGGTGGCATTTAGCCACCCCGAAAGCTATTTGCGCCTTGGTTTGCCTCTACCCGTCACAAAAAAAGGTCGCTTGGGCGGTTGCCCGGCGACCTATTTGAACGCGTCAAAAGGAACCTAAGAGCAACAAACGCAACGTCATTATACCACTCTGCCACCCCCCTGCGCAAGGACTTTGCGCCTAGGCCTATAGCATCCTGCTCAGAAGTGGGACAGAAACAGAAACGGTGTCTCTAAGCGGAGACAAAGGTTCGTTTTGCAATCCAACCGCTGGAATAATATAACAAGATATGTTATAAGAGGCCATGAATCACCACCAGCTCAAGAGGGCCAGGCTGGAGCGAGGCTGGAGTCAGCAGTTGGCGGCTTTGCGTCTAGGCGTGACTCAAGCATATCTCTCGATGCTGGAAAGCGGCCGGAGGAGCCCGGCGCCTCTTGCCCGCAGACTGATGCAAGTTTACGCCTTGCCGCCGACTGTGCTTCCACTTCGCGAAGTCCGAGAAGACGTGTCCGCCGATTTCTTGGTTCATGGGCTTGCTTCGCTGGGATATCCCGGCTTCGCTCATCTCCGGAGGAGCACGAAGAAAAGAAATCCGGCTGAATTCCTGCTCACGGCTTTGGCTCAGCGCAACCTTGATGCTCGCGTTGCCGAGGGGCTTCCTTGGCTTGTTTTGCGATACCCTGATATGCCGCTCGATTGGCTGGTCCCAGAAACACGAGCCAGAGCCCTTCAAAACCGCCTGGGTTTCGTTGTCACCTTAGCGAGACGTGCAAGCAGAAGAGACGATCTTCAGAGACTCGAGCAAACGCTTGCGGACAGCAAACTTGAGAAGGAGGATTCCTTCTGCAAGGAACTGAATGAGGCAGAGCGTCATTGGCTCCGCGAGAATAGCTCCGAGGAGGCGAGACAGTGGCATCTCCTGAGCGACTTGCAGCCTGACGCACTTCGTTATGTCGCCTGACCTTCCTTCACCATGGAGGGAATTTCTAGGAGAGCTTGACGACCTTCTAGACGAACCCTTTGAACTCCATTGCGTAGACGGTTTTGCCGTTGTCGTGGGCTATGGCCTCCCGCGTAGCACGAACGACTTGGACTACCGCTCCCTTATTCCTTTCAATCGCATAAACGATCTGCCGCAGATGGCTGGCCCAGGTTCTGCCCTGTCGCGAAAGCACAGAGTTCATCTGCAATATACCGCCGTTGATTCCATGCCTGAAAACTACGATGAGCGTCTTACGAACTGTTTCCCAGCCATTTCAAGAATCTCCGTCTAATCGTTCCTGACCCGGATGACCTGGTTCTCTCGAAACGGAGCCGGAACATCGAGCGAGACCGGGAAGTCGTTAAGTTTTTGGCCAAGACGCGGCGCCTTGACCCTGCGATCCTGAAGGAGCGATACGAGAAGGAAAGGAGACGAACCTTCATCGGCCCGTCAAGCCGGCACGATGGGACTCTCGAGTTTTTGTTGGAAGCTTATTTTTTGCCGAGCACTAAACGTGCGGGCCCTGATTCATCACTACAACTCGATCGCTCTTGCAAGGACTTCCCCCACCCGGGGCAGGTTCAAGACTGGAGACCCGATTCAGCGCAGTGCGAGAGAGGCTATAGATTGAGTTCCCGGGCAGGCTACTGCCCGCCCCCCGGAAGCTAGTGCGGAAGGATCATCCAGTGAGGTGGGGGATGGCCTAGCGAGGTTTCGTGTCCGGCGGCGCATCCAACGCTTCGCGCACTTTGCAGAGTAGTGCAGCCTTCGAAAACGGCTTCTGAAGCAAGGCCACTTTCGAATCGACTAACCCGCTGTCCATCGCAGAGAAGCGGGTATAGCCGGACATGAACACGACTTTCGCCTCCGGGTGTATATGAGTGAATTCCTCGGCCACTTTCGATCCGCTCATTTCCGGCATCACCACGTCGGTCAGGAGCAGTTGAATAGGGCCGGAATGCTGTCGAGCTAGCTCGACAGCAAGGGGACCGCTTTTGGCTTCCAGTACCGTGTATCCGCTCAACTGCAAGAGGCTGCATGTTAGTGTCCTTAGCGATTCTTCGTCTTCCACCACCAAGACGGTCTCCGTTCCGCGGAGGTGCTCAGTTGCAGGTTCGCTCGGTCGAATCTGTTCGGCAGGCGCATTAACGCGCGGGAGATAAATCTTGAAAACGGAGCCTTGCTTGGGCTCGCTGTAAACCCAAATGTACCCGCCGCTCTGCCTAACGATCCCGTAAACAGTCGAAAGGCCCAATCCGGTCCCTTTGCCAAGTTCTTTCGTGGTGAAAAACGGTTCGAAGATGTGCGCCTTTGTCTCTTGATCCATTCCGACGCCGGTGTCCGTCACGGTAAGCAGAATGTATCGACCAGGCGTGGATGGCGGGTGGAACCGGGCATACTCCTCATCCAGATCGGCGTTACTGGTCTCGATGATGAGTCTCCCTCCCTCGGGCATTGCGTCCCGCGCGTTCACGGACAGATTCATGACGATTTGCTCGATTTGTCCCGGGTCGGCCTTCACGGAACCAAGATTCGGATCCAACATGGTCAGCAACTCAACATCCTCGCCGATGAGGCGCCGGAGCATCTTTTCCGTATCTGTCACGATTGCGTTGAGATTCAGAATCTTTGGTTCCAGAACCTGCTGGCGGCTGAATGCAAGAAGCTGGCGTGTGAGCGACGCTGCGCGAACGGCCGCTTTCTTGATTTCCTCCATTTGTTTGTGCGCGCGCGGTTCGAGGTCCGAACGTTCCAGGAGGACGTCGCTATAGCTGAGAACTACGGTAAGCAGGTTGTTGAAATCATGGGCCACGCCGCTGGCGAGGCGGCCGATCGATTCCATTTTCTGCGACTGGCTCAGTTGCTGGGCCAATTGTTTTGTTTCGGTGATGTCATTTTTGATCGCAACGAAGCGGATGATCGCGCCGCGGTCGTCGCGCACGGGAGTGATTGTCTGCATCTCCGTATAAAGCGTGCCGTCCTTGCGGCAGTTGATGATCTCCTCTTGCCAGACTTTTCCGGCCAAAATTGCATTCCACATTTTCTCGAAATAGGATTTTGGATACTTGCCCGAATTGAGGATGTGCATATTTTTCCCGGCGACTTCTTCGGCCGAATAACCGGTCATGACGGTGAACGCGGGATTCAAGTACAGGATGTCGCCTGATTTGTCGGTGATGGCTACCGCGTTGGCTGCTGATTCCAGTGCTGCGGCTTGCAGGCGCAGTTGGGCCTCCGCTTGTTTACGGCTCGTGATGTCGAGAGCGATTTCCATCGAACCTCGAATTTCGCCGGCCCCGTCCCGCAGCGGCGCCATCGACACGATGACATCCACCATCGAGCCATCCTTCTTGAGAGCTTGCATCTCTTGACCGGGCACGCTTTGTCCTCGCAACACGGCAGCCCTCAAGGCGTAATAGAACTTGCGCTTATCTTCCTGGACCATGGGAATGGGCCGACCCAGCATTTCCCTCTCACTCCACCCAAACATGCGCTCCGCCGCCGGATTCGCCATCGTCACAGTCCCGGCACGGTCCATGCAAATAATGGCCACCGGAGAGGCGTCCACCAGTGCCTTCAACGCCTGATTCGACTCCCGCAGCGCCTCCTCGGCTTGCTTGCGCTCGGTGATGTCGCGGCCAATCCCTATGATCCCGATTGCCTGGCCGTTCTTATCCCAAAGCGGTACCTTCGACGTTGAGGTCCACTTTGGATTTCCCTCGGCGTCCATCGAAGCCTCTTCCTGACTTACCAGCGGTTGGCCAGATCGAATGATGGCTTGTTCGTCGGAGAAAAAGGCCGTTGCGAGATCCTTGGGAAAGAAGTTGAAATCTGTTTTCCCTAGCAGATCGTCGGGTTCCTTCGCACCCACAAGCTTGGCAAGACCACGATTGGCCACAAGGAACCGCCCTTCAACGTCTTTCACGTAGATGTAATCCGGTATGTTGTCGATCATCGTGCGCAACAGTTCGCGCTCGGCTCGGAGCGCCTCCTCGGCTTGCTTGCGCTCGGTGATGTCGCGACCGATCCCTATGATCCCAATCACATGGCCGTGCTTGTCGCGCAGTGGGACCCTGGAAGTCGAAAGCCACTTCAATTCCCCTTTGGCGTCCACAGACGCTTCTTCCCAGTTGACCAGCGCTTGCCCGGACTGGATGATCGCTTGCTCATCAGCGAAGTAACTCGCGGCAAGTTCTTTCGGGAAAAAATCAAAATCTGACTTACCGAGCAGCTCTTCTGGTGAACCCCTTCTCATAAGTTGAGCAATTGCAGGATTGGCCACGACGAAGCGGCTCTCGGCATCCTTCACGTAGATTAAATCCGGAATATTGTCGATCAACGTACGCAACAGATTGCGCTCCTCCAAGAACGCTTCTGTTGCACGCTTGCGTTCCGTGATGTCGTTCGCGACCACCAACCTCGCTCGTCGTCCATCCCAATCGAAATCATGCGCAGTAATCTCGACGTCGATCAGCGTCCCATCTTTTTTTAGGTGTCGCCACAGGCCGGGTTCTTGCGACCCATAAACGGGAACACGGGTTCTCTCCAGAAACACAGGGACATCTTCCGGCTGGCGAATATCCTTCAGCGTCATGCGCAGGAATTCATCCCGCGAATACCCATATTTCGCAACCGCTGCTTGATTGACGTCCAGGAAGGCCAGGGTATCGAGGTCGAACACCCACATGGGTAGTGGGTTTTTCTTGAACAACATCTCGTGGTGTGAACTTCCCGCCATAGCCTCAACCGACCCGACTCTCGTTGGTGGAACGAGAGTTAGGTCGAACCCCCTCTACGGCATTAAAAGGCGGTATAAGACGCCAGCATACGGCATCTCGGTTGGCCTCATAGTAATTCTAATCGCAACATCCCGCAAGAGTAACTCCCCCGGCCGTGGGTCCCAGAAAGCAACAGGTCGGGTCGGATAGAATGTCTCGATTCCAATGGGAGTGACCCCTCTCTTGCATCCCCATCAAGAATATCGGAATTGCGACGACGGGTTTTCTGCGCCTGCTTGCATGAACTGTACTTCATCGGAGATGGGCGTGCGGTGCCCTGATTCCCCGCAGGGATGAGCAACGAAGAACATCCGTGGAGGGCTTGCGCGCTCGACTGTTTGGGTACGCAAAGAGAGCGGCAGGTTACGCGGTTCCCTTCCGTGCGTCTCGCCGCGCCTCCCTTTGTTCAGGGCCATTACTTTGGTACCAGCAAATGGCATAGGAAGACGGTACTGCCAAAATGTGTCTTTCACCCTACTGCGCAAACACGCCCGTCTGATTAGTATTCAGCTTCGCACTACTTTATGAGGAGAGGTCCCACTCAGGATGAGTGACTCTTTCAACGCCCCGCTCTCTAACGAGAATCGATTCATCGACATTACCTCCGAAATGGCGGCGGTTCCACGCCAATCCCAGGAGGAACCAGCCACGCCACTCGAAGTTGAAACCCACAATCAAGCTGACAGCTTTTCGGGAGCGGAACTGGAGCTGCCGGCAGGGCCATTCTCTCCATATTCATTGGAGGACCTTTTTCCGGAAGACGGCGGTGAAGGTCAAGACGCGCAACAATCCGCAGAAGCAGAGTCGCAGGAAGTGGCGCCCGCGCCGGTTGAGCGCCGCCGCCGGCGTCGCGCATTGATATCCGCCCCCGTTCGCGTGCGGGGGGCGGACGCGACCGATGCCAGCCCCGACGAGGTTTCCACGACAATCGACGTTTCCCGACTCGGCATACTCTTTGAGACCTTAAACACAGCGTATTTCCACGGAATGGACGTTGTCGTCACCTTTCCGTACGTAAAGACGCCTGGTGCGATGCAGACGGAGCAAAAGGGGCTTGTGGTTCGCGTTCACGAATTGCCTGGCGGACGGCGTACGGTCGCGGTTGCCCTGGGTGTCGGCACAGGAACGGACTTGGTTGACGCATCTGGGCGCAACTTGTCAGGCGCCCATGCCTACTCGACCTATTCGGGGGGCTTGGAGCAGAAGAAACCGCTCGTGCTTGCATTGGACTCAGACGCCGTGGTCCGCGAGAGCTTGAAGACCTGTTTGACGAACGAGGGCTACGAAGTCATCGCAATCAGCAACGGCCCCGACGCCCGCGAGGTCCTAAAGATGTTCACACCGGCGCTGGTGATTGCCGAGATTGAAGGTGAGGGTCTGCCGGGGTACGACATTTGCGCATTGATCAAAGCCGAGCAGAAACTGAAGCATATCCCCGTGGTTCTCACAACGAGCTCAGGTTATCCAAGCGATTACGCCAACGCGCATGCGCTTGGCGCCATCGTCTGCATGGCGAAGCCCTACAAGCAGGAGCGCCTCGGCCACGTTGTCCGGTTGCTTGCGCCAACAGCCCAGGCCAAGGAACAAACTGCCCCAGTTCGCGCCGCCGATCCCAGCCGCAAGCCCGGCGTGAACGGCAAGAACGGTAAAAATGGGCACAGCGGCAACGGGTCTATCGGCTCAAGCTTCTTCCGCTTCATTGGGATCATGTGACCCTTCACCCGCCGTCCGCCGAGGCCGCTATTGACGTTGTGAGTGCATGGACCATTCGTACCCGTGCCTGCCCCTTATGATTCCCGGTAGAATCAGTGCATGAAGTGCCCGAAATGCGGAGCCGAAGCGCGCGAGGTGGCACGTTTCTGCCAGCGCTGCCACGCCACTTTGCGTTTTTCATGCCCCTCGTGCGGGCACGAGCAGCGCCAGGGCGGCGTGTGCGAAAAATGTGGCACGAATTTCCTGAAGTATATCAATGCCGTCGTGGCCATGAAAAAGGTCGGAGCCGACGCGATCCACGATCGCTTCGAGCGCCGATCAAGTCTTCTCACGAACACGATCTGGCTTCCCTTTACGTGGATGTCCCTGCTTCGACACTTTTTCGTAGGCTCGCGCGATCGTTAGCAAACGCGCGTCCTTGGGAGGATTTGTCTCTATGGCTGGCGCCGCAATCGAGGAAAAGGCCAAGATTATCTGTCCAAAATGCGCAAGCGAAAACTCTGATACCGCTTATTTCTGCACCACCTGCCACGCCATCCTGATGCATCGCTGCCCCAATTGCTGGCACGAACAACGCGACGGAACGGTTTGTGAAAAGTGCGGAACGAATTTCGCGCTCTACTGGCAGCTACAGCTTCAGGAAGCTATGGAAGAGGAAAATCGCCTCTGGTGGGATAAACTCGGCGCCGCAATCGGGAAATTCCTGCAGATTGTTTCCTTGCCCTTCTACGGCCTTGCCGGCGTCATTCGCGCTCTGGTCCTGCGTTTTATCGTTCCCCGCCTCTTGAATCGCTAGCAGCAACTTTCTTTGCGTGCCACTCGACCGCGCGTGATATTGACAGTGAAGTCCGAGTGGACCGGCTTAGTTACTCTTGCCAGGCGATTTTGGCGCGCTATTTTGTAGCTCTGTAATGAATGCTCGAACGGAGGGCACGGCTGGATCGCCAGGCAAGTCGTGCAGGAAGGCTTCCAGCACTTTTATGGCATCGTCGCGGCGTCCTAATTGAGCCAGGGCCTGGCCCTCGATCAACTCAGCCCTGTTCGCCGCGCCGTCGCCTAATTCAACAGCCGCTTGCGCATACTTGAGGGCCCTTTCGTATGCACCGACACGAAGGTATGCGTCGGCAAGCGTCCACCTCGCGTGCCACTCCTTCCCGTCCAGTGTGCAAGCTTTCTCAAGCGGCGCTATTGCCGCCTGGTAATCCTTAAGTTGATCGAACACTTGCCCGAGCGCTACAAGCGCGTTTACATGATCGGGGTCAATCGAAATGGCCTTTTCGAGATAGACTTGAGCATTCTTGAGGTCGTTTCCTTTCTGATAGGCTGCTCCCAATAAGTAGCAAACTTCGGCGCTTTGCGGCGCCGCTTTCTGCGCTGCCATGAACTCCGCCTGCGCATCCTGATATTTCCCTTCCTGCATGGCTTTGAACCCCTTTTGAGCGTGCTCCTGCGCTTTCGGACTTGGAGCGGAGTCGGAAAGCGGATGCAACGTCACGTCAATTTCAAAATGCCCTGAACCGGAATTGAACTCGAAGTCCTTGCGTTCCGTCACGTAGCCGTCTGCAGTGACCCCGACTGTGTATAGCCCATATCCCGGCATGCTTGTCAGCACCGCCTCCGAAGAAGACGACGTCATGACAGTGCGGAGAGCCATGTTTGAGCCTTTTGCGTACAGCGTGACATACGCAAGCTGCCCGAGGGGCCTCCCATCAGGCCTGTAAACCATTACCGTGATGCCGGAATCCGAGAACAAATCGTCCTGCACGTGAAGATGCTGTTGTGCGGCGGCGCCGGTGGTCGTCATCACAAAAAGTATCAGCGCTGCACCCAGACATCCGACCTTTGGGTTTGCGATTGGAAAACTGCAACTCAAAATCCGCACGAACAATGCTCGAGGCCAAATCGGTCGTCGATACATGATGACAACCTCTATCAACCTAGCGTAGTATCAATACCGCCATCATTGTATACCTATCTTAACTGCTTGCAACGTTGCAAACTCATTTTCAACTGGAGCGCCCGCAAATCGAAATGCGCTCCGAGCGCTCGTCCCTGCGCTTCGTCGTCTCCCATCTCTTGAATCGCTAGCAGCAACTTTGTTCGCGTGCCACTCAACTGCGCGCCGCATTGCAAAGAAAATCCAACTTGACCAGCTTAGTTGGGCTTGTCAGACGATTTAGGGGTGTCGTTTTGCAACTTTGTGATGAATGCCCGAACGGAGGGCGCGGCCGGATCGTCAGGCAAGTCGTGCAGGAAGGCCTCCAGCACCTTTATGGCATCATCGGGGCGTCCTAATTGAGCCAGTGCCTGGCCCTCGATCAGCTCAGCTTTGTTTGCCGCGCCGTTGCTTATTTCAACAGCCGCTTGCGCATACTTCCGTGCCTTTTCGTATGCACCGACGCGAAGGTAGGCGTCGGCAAGTGCCCACCTCGCGTGCCACTCCTTCCCGTCCAGTGTGCAAGCTTTCTCAAGCGGCGCTATTGCCGCCTGGTAATCCTTAAGTTGATCGAAAATTTGCCCAAGGGCTACCAGCGCGTTTACATGGTCGGGGTCAATCGAAATGGCCTTCTCGAGATACACTTGAGCATTCTTGAGGTCATTTCCTTTCTGATAGGCTGCTCCCAATAGGTAACAGACTTCAGCGCTTTGGGGCGCGGTTTTCTGCGCTGCCATGAACTCCGCCTGCGCATCCTGATATTTCCCTTCCTGCATTGCCTTGTAACCCTTCTGAACGTGCACCTGCACCTTTGGATCAAGCGGCGATGGCGGGCTTGCGGCAGCTCCGCCGACGGGAAGTGGATGCAGCACAACGTCAATTTCAACGCGCCCAGAAGCGGCGTTGTATTCGAAGTCCTTTTGTTCCGTCTCATAGCCGTCAGCACTGACCCCAATTGTGTACAGGCCGTATCCCGGTATGTTGGTGAGCACCGCCTCCGAAGACGTCGTCCCGGCCATGACGGTGCCGAGAGACAAGTTTGAGCCTTTCTTGTACAACGTAACAAACGCAATCCGCCCTAGTGGTCTGCCATCAGGCCCGTAAACCCCTACCGTGATGTTGGCATCCGACAACAAATCTTCAGGTGTGTAAACATGCTGCTGTGCGGCGGCGCCAGTGGACGTCATCGCGAACAGAATCAGTGCTGCAGCTACACAGCCGGCTTTCGAGGTTACACTTACAAGACCGCGACGCAAAACCTGCGCGAGCCAGCCTTGAGTCCAAAATGATCGCCGATGCATGACGACACCTCTATCCAACCGGCTTGATTCCAAGATCACTACCATTGTATGCCTATCTTGATTGCCCGCAATGCAGCGAAATGGCTTTCACTTGGAGCGCCCTTAAATCGAAATGCTCTTCGAGCGCTCGTCCCTGCGCTTCGTCGCTTCTCATCTCTTGAATCGTTAGCCCGCGAGCTTCTCTCACACGTCAAAGCGGATACATTCGCAAAGAAGTTTCTCCCAAGGTAATGACTAAGGAAGTGTACGCCATTGACAACGCCGCCCCGAGGGCTTATGGTGTGCCGGAGCCCGCAATGTGAAAGCCACGCAGGCGGGTGCAAAACTCAAGGCATGGAGCGATCGATGCCGCGGGCAAATGCAATCCTCGTGCGTTTTACCTTTCTCGCAATTCTGTCCGCCCACCACTTGTTGGCGGAAAAACAGGAAGTCTGGGTCGAGGTACGCAGCCCCAATTTCATCGTCGTCAGCAATGCTGGTGAAAAGGAAGCCCGAAAAACAGCGATCCGATTTGAGCAGATCAGGGCCGTATTTCGCAATTCCCTTTCGGTTGCAAGCGCGCATCCCAGCCCAATCATCACAATCCTCGCCTTGAAGGACGAAAACGGGTTGCGCGCACTCCTTCCCGATCTCTGGGTGAAGGGTCACGTGCACCCCGCAGGGATGTTCGGGAATTGGATGAACCAATACTATGCCGCGATCAATCTCCAGGCCCAGGGCTCAAATCCTTACCAGACGCTCTACCATGAGTACTACCACTCTCTGACGTTGCCATACTTCCCAGACCTGCCCCTATGGCTCGCGGAGGGATTGGCGGACTTCTACGGCAACACCGAAATGAGCGAGAAAGAGGCTGGCATGGGGCGGCCGAGTCCTGAACACCTGGAGGAACTCAAACAGAACCAGCTGATTCCCCTCGATGTTCTGTTCCAGGTTGATCACAATTCGCCCTACTACAATGAAGCGGCCAAAACTTCAATTTTCTACGCGGAGTCTTGGGCTTTAACACACTACTTCTTGATCGGCGATCGCCAAGCCCACCGCCCCGAGCTTTTGGCTTACATACAAGCACTCGACCAAGGCGCTACTCAACAGGAGGCTGCGGCGAAAGCCTTCGGCGATTTGAAAAAGCTCCAGTCGGCGCTCGCGAGCTACGTAACCCAGGAATCTTTCTATTACATAAAGGCGCCTGCGCCTCCCGCGATTCATGATGCAGACCTTCATGCCCGGCCGCTTTCCGAAGCAGAGGTGGATGCTTACCGAGGGGGCTTCATCTTTGTTCGCGGCAAACCGGAGGATGCGAAGCCCCTGCTTGCAGAAGCGGTCCGCCTCGATCCCAAAGTCGCGCTGGCGTATCAGAATCTTGCGCTTGCACAGTTCATGACCGGACAATCTTCCGAGGCCTTGGTTTCAGTGAATCGGGCGATTGAGCTCGATCCAAGGAATCCGACCACGCGCTACGTCCGTGCCTTCCTTTCATTTAATTCAAGAGGGAGATTCGGTGCGGATCCCCAAATGGAAACCGACTTGGAACAGGCTATTACCGCGGACCCGAACTTCGCGCCTGCGTATCCCCTTCTCGCCGAATATCTCGCCGCGAACGACGCCAACCTTCCCGAGGCACTCTCGCTCGCGCTAAAAGGCATTTTGCTCGAACCAGGCGACTACAACTGCCGCCTCGCGCTGGCGCAAGTTCTGCTTCACGCGAACCGCCTCGACGAAGCTCAAGCTTCCGCGCTCAATGCCCTCAAATTGGCCCGGCAGCCGCGGGAAACCGCAGCGGCCCAGCGTTTTCTCGCGAGCTTGAAACAAGTCCGCGCATTCCCTGATCGCTATGGAATCGGCGGTCAATCGAGTGACGACCGCGTGGCTCAAGTGGTGAGAGGCGTTGCCCGCGATGTCAAGTGTGTGCCATTTCTCCATTTCAAAGTTGTCAGCGCTGCAGGCACGTTTGCTGTGCGCGAGGATAAGGATGCGGAGTACAAAATGTCTGTGGAAGGCTCCGAGGGTGAGTCATTCAACCCGTGCGATTCGCTCGATGGGCGAGACGTCACCGTGAATTTCTACACGGATGAGGACGAGAAGACTGCGGGCGTTATCTACTTATTGCAGGTGCTCCGGCACGACGATAGCGACTTAAGGATCTTAAGAGGTCATGCGCCGTCCGGAGCAACTGTGCTTGCCACGGAAGGAACCGTATCCACCCTGAGCTGCAACGGTAGCGAAATGCGATTGACACTGACAGCGGGCGGCCACGCGCAATCATTCCATTCGCAGGACCTGACGACCATTGTGTTCACGGCAGGAACCCGAACCGCATTGGGCGATATGACGCCCTGTACCGATCTGAAGGGGCGCACCATTAAAATCGGATACGTCCTGTCCAATCAACCCAATTCCCCCGGCGAAATTCAAGCAATCGTCATCGAGAAGTGACGCAGGGGGCTACCTTGAATCCTATCGCCCTAGGCCGCGAGTTTTGCACTCTATGCGACGCAGTTCGTTTTGCTTGAGGTTTTCTCTCGAAGTTATGATTAGGGGAGACTACATCATTGACAGCGCATAGCCGGAGCCTTATGGTCTGCCCGCACCCGCAAAGTGGAAGGACGCTGAAGTTGCACTGGTCTTAGCGCTTCGCTGAAAGCGCTCGCAGATGGAATGACGGGTACTTAAATCTGCTGGATACGAGCCAAAGCTATGAAAAGGATGAGAATAGCTCCACAAGCCATCCTGATTTTCGTAATGCTCTGGAGCACCTGCGTTGTCGGTGCAATCGGGCAGGGCGATATCGCACCCTCGGCGGCGATACTTGGTGCAAAAATACCTGACTTCGATTCGACCGAAAGCACGGTGCAGGAGGGACTAGAAAAACTGGCCTACGGGCCGGCGCCATTTGCGTTTGGGTTTGAAAACAACCTCAAGAGCAAATTCAAGGACCCTCCCGTGCCAGACGTGCGTTTCAGCCTGCAACTCCATGACAAGACGGTCGGCGAGATACTTGATGCGCTTTGCCGCGCGGACCCCAGGTACATGTGGTCGATCGACGGAGCCACAATCAATGTCTACCCGCTTGCGATCGTAGGCAAGCCGTCATACCTTATGAATCGCGAACTGAAGACGCTCCGAATAGACGGCATCACGTACGTTCATCAGGGGCTCTTCGCCATCGCCCAGCAGCTTCCGCCTCCGACGGAGCAGGTAGCCCAGGTTCAATCTGGAGCGGGCGGTGGTGAATTTCCGCCGGAGCCGTGGACGGCAGTCTTTGACAATTTGACTGTGCGGCAAGCGGTGAACCGGCTGGCAGCTCATATAGGACCGCACGGTTCATGGATCTTCTATGGGTCCGAGGAATTCCGCGAGTTCGCCTTCCTCGAGGGAGTCGTGCCTCGCACGACGCCTACCTGGCTTTCCAATCTAAAGCCGGACGCGGGCGTCCCTGTGGTCTCCAACCTCACGCTTCAAGAGTCTTCGTTCACAACACGCGTAGCAGGCGGGATCGCGACGTTTATAGCCACAGTTACAATTGGCTCAGTCCAGGCGGGCGACCTACCAATCACGTACAGAGTCACCAGATTCGCGCCGGCGAATCCCTCGAACGTATCCCTTACCGAACAAAGTAATCAGGATACTCAGGAACAGTGCACCATTTCGGAGAGCCCAGGGACCTGCTCCGTCTCGTTTCCCGTCGCCAGTTCCGAACAAAACAAAAACCCTGGCACGGTAACGTGGATACTTCTGTACAACAGCAACAGCCGCGACGCTGAGTTTAACACATCGCCCAATCCGCTCAATGGAACTGTAACCTTCACTCCCTAATGCCACCTTATAAAGCGCGCCGCATGTTACAACTGAAAATACCGCGTTGGAGGAAACGATCCCGTTCGTGAAAACTCCGCGCCGAGCGCTCGCTTCACTTCGCGGAATCAATAATCGAACGTCCCTTCCGCAACGCCCACCTGTCTTACGGCCCGCCGGTACTCGACATCGCCCACGAAATACGTCTCGAACAATTTCAGCCGTCCCTTCCATTCAGGGCGCCTGAGCGCGTGTCGCCCGATGCGTTCAAAATCGGCTATGTATTCGCACGCGCGCGCGCGTTGCGGCCGCCAAATGTATCCCTGCGACGGCGTGTCGAGATCGATCGAGCGCACTTGGCCTGCCGTTCCCGCCAGCCATTCGCGAAGATTTCGATAGCGCGCGTGGCAAATGTCGAAGATTTCCGTGGCCTTCATCAACGCACTTCTCCATTGTTTTTTAGAAACTCCCTGCAACGTCCACGCCTCAGTTTTTCAGAGGCGGCCTCTTTGCGTCCGTGAACAATGCTCCGACCTCCCACAAATCATCCGAGCGCGCCATTTCTTCCTCGACTGCTTCCATGCTTGCGCGAAAGCATTCGCGCCATCCCGTCAGATACCCCCTGGCATATTCGTCGGCCAACCGCGCGAGTTCCCGGTACGTGCGCTGGATATCGAATACGTCCGCGCATTCCCGCTGCGGTGCACGGATCGCGAGTCGCAGGCGGTAAACAAACTCGCGCCTTCCGAGCATCACCCAATGCATAGGTGCCGGAAAATAGACGCCCACGCGTCTGCGCGGCTCGTACCATGCCATGCGCCATCCACGAGGCACTCGCTTCCCGTGCCCTGCTTCGCGGCGGAGTTTCCCAAGGAGGCTCATCAGCGGTAATCCGCTGCCCCTGGCCCAGTCCTGCCATACAGCTCGCGCCGCACTTCTTCATCACGTTCTCTGCGCAACATCTGACGCACCAATCGCGATGCTTGTTGGAAATTCTGTTGCTCGACTTGCCTGTCACTTTCCTGACTGTTTCTTTTAGGGTTTGCATGTTGAGTTTTGTTTTCACCTAGCCCGAAAGGTTTTGCTGTCTTGTTTTGAAGCTGATTGTGGAAATCTCTGTGGATAATCCTGTGGATTTCTCTTTGTAATTCTTTCTCTTTTATTCTTTCTACAGATGAAGTACCCATCCGGCTTGCAGCCCCTTCGCCTGAAACGACTTGGCCTGCATCCTCTACGCTCGTTTGCGTACCCCGCCCCTCAAATCCGCACACACGATCCGCAGGTTTGCGGCCGGTCTGTGGAAATTTCTTAGCTTTCGTGATGCGGATCTTCACACCGGCCGGGACCGATTCTGTTTCGATGTACCCGTGGTGCCGGATCGTGCGCATCCATCGTTCGAGTGTGCGGCAATTGAAACCCGTTTCTTCCTGAATCTCTCGGTAGGTGACGGCCGATCCCCCCAACACCCATCCGATCGAATTGCGCTGATGCGTTTGCCTGAGCACCAACCACCCGTAAAACCATTATGTTCAATCAAGAAGGCATCCGATACACGTGACCCGGCTTCCCATCGCTCAATAGCGTGTGCCCTCTGATTCCTCCCGTGCAATGGGCCTGTCGACCGACACGGTTTCTGGCAACAAAGGAGTGTCTCCTGTGTGGGCCGACTATAGCTCCTGCAGAATCTTGGATTTGTAACAGGCGATTCTTCGCGGCGTCTCAATGGTAATGGAATATGGTAATCTGACCGAGGTGAAGCAAGAACTCCGGCCTAGTGACAAATCAAACTGGGAGGACCTCCAAGCATGTGCGGGATAGTCGGGTACATTGGATCAAAACGAGTCGTTCCACTGATCCTCGACGGCCTGCGGCGTCTTGAATACCGTGGATATGATTCGGCCGGAATTGCTGTGGTCGGGCAAAACGGGAAAATCGAGATTCGCCGTGCGTCGGGAAAGCTGCGAAACCTGGAAGAGTCGATTCGTATTACACCGTTGGAGGGCGTTTATGGTATTGGCCACACGCGCTGGGCTACCCACGGACGCCCCACCGAGGAAAACGCGCATCCGCACCGCGATTGCTCGGGCGAAATCGTCGTCGTGCACAACGGCATCATCGAAAACTATCTCGAACTGAAGCATCAGCTCATCAAAGAGGGGCACAAGTTCGTAACTGAGACCGACACGGAGATCATCGCCCACCTGATCGAAAAGTTCATGAAAGATTCGTCGTTGGAGCAAGCTGTCCTACAGGCAGTTAAGGTGATGACCGGCGCCTATGCGCTGGTGACACTGACGTCGCGCGACCCTCAGAAAATAGTCGCTGCGCGATTGGGTCCGCCCATCGTGGTGGGTCTGGGTGATGAGGAGTTTTTCGTGGCCAGCGACATCCCTGCGATCCTGGCGCACACGCGCAGCGTTTTCTTCCTCGGCGATGGCGAGATTGCTGTCCTTTCCCCACAAGGTGTGCGTTTGTTGAACTTTGATGGAGACACAATCAGCCGACCAGCCCAACATATTTCCTGGGACCCGATCATGGCCGAGAAGGGCGGCTTCAAGCATTTCATGCAGAAAGAGATCTTCGAGCAGCCGCGCTCTGTCCGCGACACGCTTCTCGGGAGAATCTCCCAGGAGACCGGCGAGGTTTTCCTCGACAAGATGGACATCACAGAGGAGGAATGCAAGAACTTCCGTGACGTCAAGATCGTCGCATGTGGAACAAGTTGGCACGCGGCCCTCGCCGGGAAATTCATGATCGAGCATTTGGCGCAAATGCCGGTCGAAGTGGATTACGGCAGCGAATACCGGTACCGCGACCCGATCCTGGACAAGAAGAGCCTGGTAATTGTGGTCAGTCAATCCGGCGAAACCGCGGACACGATTGCGGCGGAGCGCGAAGCCAAACAGAAGGGCGCAAGAATTCTAGCCATCTGCAACGTTGTCGGATCGATGCTGACGCGCGAGGCAAACGGCACGATCTACACGCACGCGGGTCCCGAAATCGGCGTCGCGTCCACAAAGGCGTTTACGTGCCAGCTGGCTGCGCTTCTCCTGACAGCCCTCTATCTCGGACAGGTTCGCGGCAAGCTGGATGCCGCAGAATCCCAAAAGCTGATGCAGGAATTCACTCGCATTCCGCACAAAATCGAGAACATCCTGCAACGCGATGCGGAACTCGAAGAGCTGGGACGACTGTTCTTCCGGCACACCGACTTTCTATACCTCGGGCGCGGAATTCACTACCCTATCGCGCTGGAAGGCGCTCTGAAGCTGAAAGAAATTTCGTACATTCACGCAGAGGGTTATCCAGCCGGTGAAATGAAGCACGGCCCCAACGCGCTGATCGACGAGAATCTTCCCGTCGTGGTGATTGCGACGCGCGATGAATCCGATCGATCCTCAATGACGCGGTATGAAAAGACCGTGTCCAACATGCAGGAAGTGAAGGCGCGCGACGGCATCGTGATTGCCATCGTGACCGAAGGCGACAAAATCGCCCGGCAAACGGCTGACCATTCCTTCGAAATTCCTTCCGCGCCCGACTTGATCGCACCGATTCTGGAAATCATCCCATTGCAATTGCTGGCGTACCACATTGCCGTGCGACGCGGCTGCGACGTGGACCAGCCGCGCAACCTGGCAAAGTCGGTCACCGTCGAATAGGCATCACATGAAGAACGATTCTTCAACGAGGCGGCACGAGCCAGCCTTCGCGCTCGCACTTGGTTTGCTGTTTTTCTCGCCACTCGGAGTTGCGCAGTCCACTACAAATGAGCAGGCTCTACAAGGGGGCACGGGGCGCCTTGAATCGGTGACGGTCACAGGCTCAGCGCGTTACAGCTCCGACAGGATCGCGCAGGCAGCGGGGCTCCGAGCAGGCCAGAGGGTCACCAAAGAAGACATGCAGCAAGCGGCAGATCGACTGGCGCAACTGGGCCCGTTCGACAACGTCCAGTACCGGTTTTCGAGTGTTGGTGAAAATGTAAAGGTCGAATACCAGCTGAAGGATGCACCCGGTTTGCCGGTGGCTTTTGACAACTTCCCCTGGTTTGTCGATGAGGAAATTGCAGCGGCATTAAGGAACTCCGTGGTCCTGTTCGACGGCACAGCGCCTGACCACGGGGCAATTCTCGACGAGATGTCGCTCGCGCTTGAGAGACTCCTCATCATGCGAGGCGTGAGTGCGACGGTGACACATGAGATTGTGACGCCGCCGCCACCCCGCGAGGGGTTTGTCGTGCAATTCCGTGTCGAGGGCGCGGACGTGACTGTCGAGGGCATCGACTTTTCGGATGGACTTGCGAGGACCGACCGCGGAATCCAAGAGCGTATCGCCGACGTTGTTGGCAAGCCATTTTCGCGCAGCGCGATCGAGCTTTTCGAAATCGAGCAGGTTCGCCTCGTCTATCTTTCGCACGGATTCCTGCGCGTACAGTTCGGAATGCCAGTCGCGCGCTTCGCGGGCAAACCCAACAGCCCGCCTCCCAATCGCGCCGTCGTGTTTGCACCGATTAACCCCGGCCTTGCCTTTTCGTGGGGCGGAGTGACCTGGAGCGGAAATTCCGCCATTTCGTCAAGTGAGCTCGACAAACTTATTGAAATGAAACAGGGCGAGCCCGCGAATGGGGTAAAAATCGAGATACTTTGGGACAACGTCCAAACCGTCTACGGACGAACGGGATATCTCGACCTGAATCTGAAGCCTGTGCCCCGATTCGACGACAGCGCGAAGCGCGTCCAGTACGACGTTTCCGTCACCGAAGGCCCGCAGTATCGGATGGGAAACCTTGTGTTGACTGGGCTTTCGATGGAGGGAGAGCGGCGAATCCGTGCGGGATGGGGCATTGCCGCGGGTGCAGTCTTCGACGAAAGCAAATACGAAGGGTTCCTGGACGAAGGAATCAAACAAGCGTTCCTCGGTTTGCCGGTTCACTACGAGAAGATAGGGCGATATCTCCAGAAGGACCCGGCCACAGCGAGAGTGGACGTTTTAATCGACTTCCAGTGAAGAAGGATGAGTTATAATAACCTAACGGATATGAACGCGATTTCTCTTGCCTCACTATCGCAGCGGGCTATAGACACGTCTGGAGTCGCAGGCAAAGAGAAACGCCTGTTCGAAATGCTTCGGAGTGTCGATTCCCTGGTCGTGGCCCTTTCGGGTGGCGCGGATTCCGCCTACCTAGCATGGGCGGTGCATAAAGCCCTGGGGAGAAGGGGTCTGGCAGTTACGGCGCTCTCCCCAAGTTTTTCGCGGTACGACAAGGAACAAGTGGAATGGTTTGTTCACTGGTGCGGCTTGCGTCATGAATTCATTCAGACGCGCGAACTGGAGAACCCTCTCTACGTCAAGAACGCCGCCGATCGTTGCTACCACTGCAAGGATGAGCTTTTCGACCGGATGGAAGAAATCGCGCGCCAGCGAAATTTCAGCGCCATCGCTTACGGCATCAATGCGGACGACACAAATGACTTTCGCCCGGGGCATCGCGCCGCCCACGAACATCGCATCCTTGCGCCGCTCCTCGATGCAGGGCTTCACAAGGAAGAGATTCGCGTGCTTTCCCGGTTCGCCGGTTTGCCCACATGGGACCGGCCTGCATCCGCCTGCCTTTCATCCCGAGTCGCCTATGGAACTCCCGTGACACCTGAGCTGCTCGAAAAGATCGAGTGCGCCGAGGCCGCTCTGCGCGAGCTTGGCTTCCGCCAATTTCGTGTTCGCGCACACGATAAGTTGGCCCGAATCGAACTGGCGCACGATGAACTTTCTCGGGGATTTGAGAGAGGCGTCATGCAGCAAATCGTTACATCTGTAAAAGCCGCCGGTTTCTCGTTTGTGACCCTCGATTTGGAAGGCTATCGTCAAGGGTCGCTTAATTCCCTTCTCAAATTGAAGTAGCTCTGTTGCCCTCTGCGAGCGATCTTCGCGTTCTCCTCCGTTCCACGCGGAACATTCCGTTGCGCATCTTCGTATCCATATGACAGAAAGGCAGATTGGGAGCAACTATGAATACTCGAAAGACAAAAAGAATGGCGTTAGCGATCCGAGCGTCCGTGGTAGCTATCATTCTGACAGCAATCTGGATCTCCGGGTGCGGAACGCAACTGAGCGCCACTGGAACGTTCGACCGAACGTTTGAGGTCAACGGCCCGGTGCGGCTTGAATTGACCACTGGCAGCGGAGATGCGCATGTAACCACAGGCCCGGCCGGCGAAGTCCGCATCCACGGTGTGATCCACGCGCATTCGTGGTCAACCGAGAGCGCCCAGAAGCGTTCGAACGAAATCGCGGCGAACCCTCCCGTTGCGCAGGAGGGCAATCTCATTCGCGCGGGAGACGCGGGACCACACCTTAGCGATGTGAGCGTGGATTACACGATCGTCGTGCCGACTGACACGGAAATCCAAGGCAAAACGGGGTCGGGAAACGTGACGGTCAGCGATACTCACGGGCCCGCCAGCTTTGCGTCTGGTTCTGGCGATATTACGGTATCGAATATCGTGGGCGATGTGACGATCAACACAGGGAGCGGCGACGTGAAGGCGGAGAATACTCAAGGACAAATTCAGGTAACGACCGGCTCCGGCGATATGGATATCACAAATGCAAAAGGGCAAACTCGCCTCCGCGCCGGGTCCGGTGACATCCAAATTTCACGCCCAGGCGACGCGGTGGAAGCCGACACTGGAAGCGGCGACATCCAAGTGAATGGTGCCGCCGCAGATTTGCGGCTGCACTCAAGCTCTGGTGCAATCACAGTGGACGGCAATCCAGGATCGACTAACTATTGGGATTTTCGCACCAGTTCAGGTGATGTGAAATTGCATGTCTCACCGGAAGCGAGTCTCAGGCTCTACGCCAAGAGCAGTTCCGGCGACATTGACGCAGCCATTCCGATCGTGATGGAGGGCACAGCCGGGAAGCACGAGTTGCGCGCGCGGATTGGTGATGGCAAGGCGCGCGTCGAGGTCGAAACTTCATCGGGAGGGATTTCACTGCACTAATTTAGAATATGCAAAGGATTCCCGCGCATCAACGCGTTTATCAGGATAGAATTATCATGTGACTTGTTGCGTCCCAGCTGCATTCTGCGCCGGAGTCCTATTTGTCGCGATCCTGCCTTTGTCAGCGCAGAACTCCAAGCCTGTCCCGCCGAAATCGAAGCCTCCTGAAGAGGCAATTTCAAAAAAGGACGCCGATCCAGAGACAGAATTGCAGAAGGCTCTGGCCAATGCTTCGAATGACAGCGCCGCGCTTGTTCGAAACCTTCGAGACTACCTGAAGCGGTTTCCCGATGCGCCGCGAAAGGCGGGTGTCTATCGGGCCCTCGTGGAAGCCTGCGAACAAATTCGCGACAGTGCGTGCGCCCTCGATTACGCCGAACGTCTGATCGCCCTCCATCCGGAAGATTCCGAAATGATGCTGCTCGCCGTGGATCTGCTACAGCAGCAAGGCGACGATGCAAGCTTGACCCGCGCTGCAGGGTACATCACTCGCGTCTTGGATCGCGTCGAGAAGTCCAACCCGGAGGAAAGATCCGCCCGCGAATCACTCGCCGATTGGCAAGGTCATAGGGACACACTCCGGACGGCGCTTTACTATGCGCGCGGGCAGGTTGTGAAATCTCAGCACAATTACGATGGCGCAATCGCCGACCTCCAAATGAGCTACTCGATCCGCCCGAACGCTCTCGCTGCGGAGAGGCTCGGCGAGATCGCGGAACTAAGGAACGATTCCGCCAAGGCCATTGAAGAATACACTCTGGCTTTCGTGCTTCCCGAAAATGGGCCTACCGGCAAGATAGACAGGCGCGAAGTGCGGATGAAGCTCGGAAACGTGTGGCGGCAAGTTCACGGGAACGAACAGGGTTTGGGTGAGGCAATCCTTTCTGCCTACGACCATCTTGAATCCCCTGCCGCCAATGCAACCTCCTCCCCTCACAACAAGGACGCGAAGGAACTTTTGGCGTTTGTCCTTCGGAAAATGGACGGGACTTCCCTGCCCCTCGAATCGTTCAAAGGCAAAGTTGTCGTTTTGGCTTTTTGGGCGACATGGTGCGGCCCGTGCCACGAATTGGAACCGCTACTTACTCGCGTCGCGAAAGATTATGCCGGGAATCCAGACGTCGTATTCCTGAACGTGAACACAGATGGAGATCAGGCGCAGGTGCCCGCTTTTGTCGCGCGCGAGAAATGGGAACTCCCAATTGTTTTTGCTGACGGGCTGGATGACTTCCTGAAGGTGGGATCGTTGCCGACGGTGATCATTCTCGATCGCACTGAAAAAATCAGTTATCGCATCGAGGGATTTTCGCCCGAGGATTTCTCCGCTCCGTTTATTGCTGCAATTCAATCCGCCCTCAGTACAACGGATAAGAAATAGCCAAACCTTTTGCCGCGCGGGCGTTACCGCGCATTCGCACTATTTCACCCGTTACGTTGCAGGGCGGCTTCCCGAGCGGCCTGGATTGTTCCGATGTGGATCTTCACCGTATCTTCGACGCGCCGCGCGTAGCCTCCCGCGAGGCTGGTTGCCACGGGAGCGGCATGATGCCGCGCGTAATCGAACACGATCGAGTCTCGGCGCTTGAGGCCTTCGATCGACAGCGCGAGACCCCCGAGTTGGTCCTCGCGGTACGGGTCTGCGCCTGCAATATAGAAAACTATTTGCGGTGAAAAATCGTGGAACGCCTGGTGCAGATTCTTCTCGAGGATCGCCAGGTAGTCGTGATCGCCTATTCCATCCGGCAGGTCGATGTCGATTGTCGAGGGAGGCTTGGGATACGGATAGTTGTTTTCCTGATGAATGGAGATCGTGAAGACCGTGCCATCACCCCCGAAAATCGCGGCCGTGCCGTTCCCTTGATGGACATCCGTATCTATTACCATCGCGGTCTCAATCGCGCGGTCGAACTGAAGGCGGCGAATGGCAATCGCGACATCGTGCAGCACGCAAAAACCTTCGCCGTGGTCCGGATACGCATGATGAAATCCGCCGCCGATGTTCGTTGCGCAGCCGTCCTTCAGAGCGCACTGCCCTGCTAGGATTGAGCCGCCCGCGGCCAGCCAACATGCTTCGATCAATTCCTTAGAATATGGAACCTCGAGCCGTAGAATTTCCGGGTAGGTCAGAGTGCCGGTCTTCAGCTTCCGATGATACTCCTGCGAATGGACGCGAAGGACATCCTCGTCTGTAGCGGGTACGGGTTGCAGGAAGTCCTCACGAGCAGCGATGCTATCCGCGAGCAGCTTATCGCGGATCAATCGATACTTGCTGGATGGAAAGACGTGTGCGCCGAGATTCAGGTCGTAACGATCGTGGTAAATGAGTTTGAATGGCAGCACGGCCCTGCCAGACTACCGCGAAGCATTTTGCAACGCAAACGTGATGAGTGTGAATTTTTCTTGATGCTCAATTTGAAAGAAAGGCGTGGGAAGCTGTGCTATATTAAACCCAATGCTTCGCATCCAAGCTGCAATTCTGGTCGTGGTGTTGTTGGCGGCGCCTTTCGCGCTGCTCGCGGGCAACTTTTCGTGCGACATGACTCAGTGCAAATGCCCGTGTTGCCGTTCGCATGCGGCACATTCTTTGCCGGGACAACACCCCACCGAAAAGCTTCGTGGTCACGAGATGGTCTGCCACCACGGAGCCGCGGTGCATGAGGCAGGGTGCGCGATGAAATGCGGGCACCACCACACGAGTGATTGGGCTGCCAACCCGCTTCCCGTCTCAATTTTAACGTCGCACCCAATACTTGCCGGCCCGAGTGCATCACGGCGCGTGATTCCTCAAAACCTGCATGTGCCCAGGCGCGGATGTCTTTTTCCCCCTTTCAGACCCCCTCGCGCGTAGTCCCCGGCCCTTAGCTTTCGATGTGCAAACCCAACCCGGAGGACTATCTTGAGGAAGCCCCTGCTATTGCTCTATGCGATCGTTTTGATCTTTTTTGCCGCTGCGGCACACGCGACGATATTCGGAAACGTTCGCGGGATCGTTCACGATCCGCAGCACCGGCCCATCGCTGGCGCGACGGTGGAGCTTCGCTCAGCAACGTCCGATTGGGCCCGCTCGACACAAACCAACGATGATGGCGAATTTGCTTTTGTTGTCGTGCCGGTGGGCGATTATATGGTGACGGTGACGAAGGGCGGGTTTGCGGACGATCGGCAAACGGTTACCGTGGTTTCGGGTTCCTCGCCGGTCCTCCATTATCCACTCAAGCTCGCCACGGTAAATCAGACGGCAACCGTCTCGGCGGAAGCACAGGAAGAAGTTGCGAACGTCGAATCCGTCACGCCAACGACGCTTGTGGCGCGCGCGGACATCGCCGAGACGCCCGGCGCCGACCGTACCAACTCCCTGCAAATTATCACCGACTACGTGCCGGCTGCCTATGAGGCCCACGACATGTTACACATGCGAGGGGGGCACCAGGTCGAATGGTTGATTGACGGCGTTCCCGTACCCAACACGAATATCGCCGCCAATCTGGGTCCGGTGATTGACCCGAAGGACATCGATTATCTCGAAGTGCAAAGAGGCAGCTACGACGCCGGATATGGGGACCGCACGTACGGAATCTTCAACATCGTGCCCCGAACCGGTTTCGAGCGAGACAATCAGGCGGAACTCGTCACCAGTTTCGGGAACTGGTATCAAACGAACGATCAGCTCAATTTCGGGGGACACACCGAGCGCTTCGCCTATTATGCGAGCTTGAATGGAAATCGGAGCAACTACGGACTTCAGACTCCGATTGGGCACGTTTTTCACGATGCAGAGGACGGCTATGGAGGATTCGCATCCTTCATTTTCAACCCCAACCCCGAGAACCAATTTCGGCTGGTCACCTCGTTGCGGCAGGATTACTACCAGGTTCCCTACGACCCTGATCCCAATTCACCAGGGAATCAGGCTTATCAAAGCTACGGCCTTCGTGATGGCGAGCATGAGCGCGATGGCTACGTCACCTTTTCATGGGTCCGCACATTCAATCCAAATGTGCAGCTTACGGTTTCTCCTTTTTATCACTACAATCGCGCCAAGTACGAAGGCGCCGATACTGATTCCCCCGTCATCACAAACGCGGATCAGACCGCCAACTACGAGGGCTTGGAGGCGACTCTTGACGCAAACGTCTGGAGAAATGATGTTCAAGTCGGATTGTACGGATTCGCTCAGCACCAGAACAACTACTTCTATAACTTTTTCCAGAATTGCGTGTTGCCGTGCGTGAACTCCGGCTCCTCAACGGGAACGACCACAGGAGGACTCGAGGAAGTATTTGTCAGCGACAAGTCCAAGGTGACCTCGTGGTTGACTGTGATCGCCGGCCTTCGCGAATCGCATTTTACGGCGGACATCACGGAGACCTCGACGGATCCTCGCGTTGGAGTTGCCATCAAAGTTCCCCGTCTGAACTGGGTCTTTCGCGCCTTTTACGGCCACTTTTATCAGGCTCCGCCGCTTTTGACTGCTACCGGTCCACTGCTGGCTTTGGCGAACAGTCAGAATCTGACTTTCAGTTCGCTGTACGGAGAGCGGGATAAGGAATACCAGTTTGGCGTCACGATTCCTTATCACGGTTGGGCTCTTGACGCCGATACTTATAGAACACGGGCGACGAACTGGCTGGATCATAACAATATCGGAGAATCAAATCTCTTTTGGCCAATCACGTGGAATGCGGCCTTGATTCGAGGTTGGGAACTCACGCTGCGCTCCCCCCGCCTCTGGCGTAGCGGCCAGTTTCATTTGGCGTATTCGAATCAAATCGCGGAGGCAACCGGGCCCATCACGGGAGGCTTGATCTGTCCTACCCCCGTGACGCCGGCATGCCCACTCTATATACCGCCGGGATATGCGCCGGTGGACCACGATCAGAGAAACACACTGAACGTGGGTTTCAATGCAAGTCTTCCCTGGCACGCGTTTGCTTCGACAAATGTGTACTACGGCTCGGGGCTCACGAACGGCGCTTACAATCCACCACTTGTCCCCAACCAGTATCTCCCCCAGCACACTACGTTTGATCTTTCGATCGGTAAAAGTTTTGCCGAGAAATACACCGTTTCCGTGACAGCGCTGAATGTGGCGAATCGCCGCGTCCTGCTGGACAACAGTCTCACGTTCGGAGGCTTCCATTTCAACGATCCGAGGGAAATTTACGTTGAGTTTCGCTGGCGTTTCCATTACTAACCTTACTAACCTAAATTCAACGAATGCGGGACCGCCCGCGAATGCGGCCTGCACCAATCAGGAGGGAATCAATATGACGGCAAGAAAATTCGATGCATCTCTGAAGCCCCGAATGGGTATTGCGCTGTTTTTAATGCTGACAATCGTCGCTTTAGGGCTTGTCTCCTGCAAAAAAGCCGAGCAGGAGCAGACCCGGCGCTACAGCCTGAAAGGCAAAGTGGTTTCGGTGGACACGAAAAATGGTTACGTTGAAGTTGACCATGAGGCGATTCCAGGTTTCATGGCGGCCATGACGATGCCCTACCCGGTTCCGGACTCGGGCACGCTCTCCGCTCTGACCGCAGGCGATGAAATAACTGCAACCGTGGTGGTGGCAAGCAACGGAGCGCACCTGGAAGAAATTGTCGTCACAAAGAAGGGCGCCGCTACAGCGGAACCGCCGAAGAAGTAGCGATTAATTGTCGCGGTCGAGAATAAAGTCCGGGACGGCGAGTAGTGCGCGGCGATATTCGGTGTCGGGGAGCGCTTCCAGGCACACCTTCGCGCTGTTGCCGTATTCACGCGCCAGCGCTGCCGCGCGGTCCAACGCGCCCGTTTCGCGCACAAGGTCCGTGATCTGATCCGGACGGACGCTCCTAAAATCCCGTTCCTTGAGGACGGTCGCGACGAGCTTCCGGTTTTCGCCGCCGGAAGCGCCGTTTCCATTGCCATCACCAGATCGCGGCGACGCAGCTTGCAACGCGAAAATCAGCGGCAGCGTGACCTTCCCTTCCCGCAGATCGCTCAGAACCGGTTTCCCGAGCTGCTCGGATGAGCCTGTGAAATCCAGCAGATCGTCCACAAGCTGGAAGGCAAGACCCGCGTTGCGCCCGTACTCGGCAAGAGCTTCTTCTATTCTCTCCGGCTGCTTCCCCAGCACGGCTCCCAATCGGGCACAGCCGCTGAATAGGCACGCCGTTTTGCGATAGGCGAGGCCGGTCGCGTCAGCCTCCGTCAAATCCATCCGGCCCAGGCCCGTAAGCTGAAGCAATTCACCCTCGACCATGTTTTGAGTGACGTCGATCAGGATGTCAAGAATCTTGAAATTCCGTTCGCGCAGCGCCATCTCGAACGACTGCATGTAAAGCCAATCGCCGCCCAGGACGCTCATGTGATTTCCCCAGCGCGCGTTTGTGCTGGGACGTCCCCGACGCGTATCGGCGTCGTCGATCACGTCGTCGTGGACAAGGGTGGCGCTGTGGATCATCTCAACGACGGCACCCAGACGCGTCGCGCTGGGTCCGCGGTAGCCCGAGGCGCCCGCGGCGAGCAGAAGCAGGGCCGGGCGGAGGCGTTTGCCGCCGCCTTCCCGAAGATAGCTCGAAATCTCCGCAACGGGTTCAATCGCGCCGTCGCTCTGCGCCGCGATCTCCTTCTCGACAAGAGCAAGGTCGTCGCGGATCAAATCAAAGATGCCTTTTGCAATTTGTACGGCGAAGGCCATCCGCTGTGTTCACCTTGGCCGCGCCGAAGTGCCTTGGGCGCTGAGCCTGAAGAAATTACGAAAATTGCCGCTTGTGATGGAAGCCATTTCGTCGCTGTCTAAGTTTCTCACATTCGCCAAGGCTTGCGCTACCTCGACGACAAATGCCGGCTCGTTCCGTTTGCCTCGGTGGCTTTGCGGCGCGAGGAACGGAGAATCGGTTTCCGTCAGGATTCGCTCGGCCGGCAGGTCCCTAGCTACGTCGCGCAGATGCTGCATCTTCGGATAAGTCATATTTCCGGCAAAAGAAATCATGAATCCCATGTCCAGGCCGCGCTGGGCTTGTTCGAGCGTGCCCGTAAAGCAGTGAAAGATGCCGCCCAGGCCCGACGAGCGCCAATCCTGTTCGATAATTTCGAGGCAATCCGGCCATGCGTCGCGGCAGTGAATGATGATAGGCAGCTTCGCTGCGCGTGCCTGTTCGAGTTGGCGGCGAAACACCAGTTTCTGAATCTTGCGAGGCGAGTGGTCGTAGAAGTAATCGAGGCCCATCTCGCCCCAGCCGATCACGCGCGGATGGTCAGCGAGTTGATCGAGTCGCGCAAAATGCTCGTCCGTTGCTTGCTTCGCTTCGTGCGGGTGGATGCCGATGGTCGCGTAAATCCAGTCGTGTTGTTCGGCAAAGGGAATCGCGGCGTCGAGCCGGTCGGGGCCGGTCCCGCTGCCAATCGCGAGAATGGTTTGCACGCCAGCAGCGCGAGCGCGCTCGATCATGGCGGCGCGGTCTTCGTCGAACTGCGAAAACTCCAAGTGCGCGTGTGAGTCGATGATTTGCAAACGTGCCCTTCAATAATTCCTCGAAAATCTCTCCCTCGTCGTCATTCTGCCTGCCCCGGACGAGTTTACGGGGAGCGGAGCGAAGAATCTCTCTTCGTCAGAAAACAGATAGCAAGAGAAATTCTTCAGCCGACAGAGTGCGTTGGCTTCAGAATGACGCGGAGCGACGCCCCTCGCCGGATCGTCACTTTATCTTTGCTCCGGGCGGAACGTCCTCGGTGAATGTGCAGAGCACGGGCTTGCCTTCGGGCCCGGCCGACGCAGCCAGAATCATCCCGTTTGATTCCACGCCGCGCAACTTTCGCGGAGCGAGATTCGTCACGATGGCCACCTTGCGGCCGACCAATTCTTCGGGCGTGTAGGCGAGAGCAATCCCCGCAACGATTTGGCGCACTTCGTCCCCGATGTCCACGAGGACTTTCAGCAGTTTGTCCGCGCCAGCGACTTTTTCGGCAGACTTCACGATCCCAACACGCATCTCGACTTTGGCGAAGTCTTCCATGCCTATCTTTGCGTTGGCTGCCGGTGCGGCCACGGGCGCTGCCCCTGTCGTCGCTGCTGCTGTCGGTGCGGCGGGCGCTGGGCTCGCTGGGCTACGAATCTCCTGTTCCATAGCTTCAATCCTCTCCGAAGCTTCTGTTTTGTCCACGCGTGGAAAAACTCCTTCCGGCTTGCCAATGCGCGTGCCGGACTTTAGGTCGCCCCATTTCAATTGGTCGATTCGGACATTCCCGAGCTTTCCTTGCTGGCCAAGTTGTTCCCAAATCTTCTGCGTCGCGTCGGGTATCACGGGATGAGCGAGGACGCAGATGGTTCGTACTGACTCGGCGGCAACGTACAGCATTTGCTGAAGGGCTCGCTGTCTTGTCTGATTCGGAATCGCAGGTCGATCAGCTCCCCAACGGCTGAGCCACCGTTCACTGGGATGCCAACCATCCGGCCAACGCGCACGGTCGCTTCCCAAAATCCACGGTTCAGATTCGGTTAGAAAGATGTCGATCTGGGCGACCAAACTCCAGATTAACTCGAGGCTCTTGAAGAATTCGAATGAGTTGTAACACTTGAGAGCCTCGGGGTATATCTGCTCAAACCTGCGAACAAGCTCCGGCGCAAGTGAGGACTGTGCCCTTGGGTCATCGCTGCACGCGACTACGCCATCGCTAAATTGGTTAATCATTGTGAGAGTGCGGCTGGCGAGATTGCCGAGGCCATTCGCTAGGTCGGCGTTGTAGCGCGTGATGAGCGCCTCGCGGCTGAAATTGCCATCCTGGCCGAAAACTGTTTCGCGCAGCAGGTAATAGCGCAGCGCGTCGTTTCCGAGCACGTTGACAATCGGTTCAGAGTACGCGACGTTGCCCTTCGACTTGCTCATTTTCTCTTGCTCGAAGAGCAGCCAGCCATGCGCAAAGATTTGTTTCGGCAGCGGCAGTTCGGCAGCCATCAGGAACGCAGGCCAATACACGGCATGGAAGCGAATAATCTCCTTGCCGATCATGTGCACGTCCGCGGGCCAGAATTTCTGAAATTCGGCGCTTCCCTTCTCTCCCTCGGCAAAACCAATTCCGCTCAGGTATGTCGTCAGGGCGTCGTACCACACGTAAAAAACGTGCTCGGGATCGTCCGGCCAGGGAATGCCCCACTTGATCGACTTGCGGCTGATGGAAATATCTTTCAGCCCGCTCTCGACGAAGCTCTTCACTTCGTTCATGCGGAAATCTGGTCTCACGAAATCGGGCTGGTCCCTGTAAAGCTGCAGCAGCTTTTCCTGATAGGTCGAGAGGCGGAAGAAATAGTTCTCCTCGGAGATCAGCTCCGCCGGGCGCCCGCAAATCGGGCAATCCGCGGGTTCGGGCGAATCGCTGACGTAAAGATTGTCGTGGATGCAGTAGCGGCCTTCGTACCGGGCCTTATAAATAGCATCCGGCGTTCGCCGCAAGGTTCGCCGGACGAGTTTCTGCACGGCAATCGCGTGCTCGGTGGAGGTGGTGCGCATGAAATGCGTGTAGCCGATGTCCAGTAGTTTCCATAGTTCGAGGAAAATCTTCTGGTTGCGGTCCACCAAGTCCGCGGGGCTGATGCCCTGCCTTTCTGCGGCGCGCTCGATATTGACGCCGTGCTCGTCCGTTCCCGTCAGGTAGGCGACATCGTAGCCGCACATCCGCTTGTATCGCGCGACCACGTCGCAAACGATCGTCGTATAAGCCGACCCGACGTGCGGCCGGGAATTCGCGTAATAAATCGGCGTGGTGAGATAGAACTTCCGGGGTTCGTCCATTGTTATTTGAGTTTCTCGCTTTGCTTCTGGAATTCAAACGACGCCGTGGCAATCACCTGTTTCAGCGGCAATCCTCGCTCCAGCGCGATCTTGTGGCAATCCTCATATTCCGGCGCCGCATTCAAGACGGAACCATTCAAGCTCGAGACTTTCATGCGGATGGGGCCGAGTGGCGTTTCCACGATGACGATCTCGCGGTCGAGCGTCTTTCGCTGCACGTCGTACTTGCGCACTCCGATGGTGGTGGTCTCGCGGAAGACAAGGTCGATCATGCGCGTCGCGTCCGCGGAATTGCACACGAGCGAAATGAGCAAACCCGGCCGGTTCTTTTTCATCTGCGCGGGCGTTGAAAAAACGTCCAGCGCTCCGGCCGCAAGCACGTGCTCGACAAAGTGACCGTATACCTGCGGGTTCATGTCGTCGATATTCGCCTCGACCACGCTCACTGGCTGACCCCAATAATCCGCCGTCTCAATTTCCGGGCTCTCGCCGATCATGATGCGCAGCACATTGGGTTTTTCTGGGATTTCCGTCGATCCCGCGCCGTAACCAACGGCACGCAGTGTCATCGCCGGCATTCCGCCGAAGTGAGTCGAGAGCGTGGTGGCAATGGCCGCGCCGGTCGGCGTAACAAGCTCATGCTCAATCCCGCTCGAATATGCGGGAGCGCCGTAGAGAAGCTCTGTTGTCGCCGGCGCCGGGACGGGCAGCAAACCGTGCTCGGTCTTCACCGTTCCCCGTCCCACATCGAACTCGGAGCATGCAAATTCATCGATGCCCAGCAATTCAAATCCAATGGCTGAGCCGACAATGTCAACAATCGAGTCCACTGCACCCACTTCGTGGAAGTGCACCTTCTCGATGGGGACTTGATGAACCTTCGCTTCAGCATGTCCAAGGCGCGTGAAAATCTTACCGGCGCGTTCAGCCGCGCGCGGAGCCAGCTTCGCCTGTTCAATCATCCGCAAAATCTCGGAAAGACCGCGATGGTGGTGGTGATGGCCTGCGTGAGGATCGTCGTGCGTTTCCACCTTCACGCGCGTGGCGGAAATTGCCCCGCGCTTCACTTTTTCCGCGCTGATTTTCCAGCCGTCGAGCCCCAGCTTGCGCAGTTCCGACTCGATAGCGCGCAGGTCCGCGCCTGCGTCCACAAGCCCACCCAGCACCATGTCGCCGCTGATGCCGGAGAAACAGTCGAAATAGGCAACTCTCGTGCTGTTCATAAGTGTCGAGTAATTCTCTCGCAACTTGGTGAAAAAACGAAACTAACCTGAATACCGGGAACTGTCAAACGAGAGACGGGCGCAAGAGGTCAGGTCAGGCCAGAATGGGTTGCGGCTCACGGACGGGAACATTGCAGGCAGGAGAATCAACCTTTTCGGGCAAGCCGCTCAACAACCTGGCGATCACGGCGGCGGCGGTGTAGGTGGTCCCCTGCGGAGGCAGGAAGCGCGCGAGCCCAGTCAAGTCATTGCCGGAAGTCACCACGCCCGCTTCCACGTGATTGCAGTTTCGAACCTGGGGATGGCCGATCACGGCCAGTAACGCATTGCAGAGGCAAACTTTTCCAACTGTGTTTTCCAGTTTTCCACCCTTTGCGACGTATAGGCTCTCTGGCTCGGCCGGACAGCGATAGTCGATTGCGCCTTCGGCTGTCATGAACGGCTCACGCAAGAAGCCAAGGTCGCAAATGCGCGGCCTTGCTGAATACACTTCCGGGTCGGAAAGCGTCCCTTCCAATTGCGCCACCTTGAACGGAAAGCTCGTCGGCGAAGCTTGCGTGTTCGTGACGACTCGCGACGTTCCGGCAACGACCTTGTTCAGAACCGCCTGCTTGTAATCTTTGCGGAAGGCCGATTCGACCGTGTACGCAAATGCCGTGCCCACTTGAACGCCCGTGGCGCCTTCGTCCAGAGCTTCGCGGACCTTCTCAGGAGTGCCGTATCCACCCGCGAGCCAGAACGGCATTCCGAGTTCGCGAATCCTTGCGATGTCAACGCGGTCGCGCTCGCCGTAAATTGGTTCTCCCACTCCGTCGAACTGAAGTTTCCCGCGCGGCGGCGCATTGTGTCCCCCGGCGGTGGGACCTTCGATGACGAACCCGTCCACGCGGCCGTTGGCTTTTTTCAGCATCGTTGTTGCGAGCGTGTTCGATGCGACAATCGCGAGAAACTTGGGGCGAGCGAGCGGTGGGACGTCGCACTCCATGAATTCCCGGGGATCAAACTCCATCGTCGTTTCGTCCAATTCTGTTGCGCCAGTCACATGGAGCGGATAGGTGGCCGGCTTGCCTTTCGCGAAACAATCGAGCACGCCGGGAATTTTCAGAGGAATGCCCGCGCCCATGAGGATGTATCCGACTCCGGCGAGCATCGCGCCATAGATCGAAGCGAGATGCGGAAACTGGAGCTTCTCGAGATAGTTGATTCCCACGGGATTGCCGTGGCCTTCGCGCGCGAGAAATACCTCGACGAAATTGGCCACGATGCAGAGTTCCTTGACTTCGCGAGCGCTATTCCTTTCGGGGGCAGGGAGAATCTTGTATGGCGTTCGTTCGGCCTTGCCGCCGGTGACATAGTAGGCTTCCCGGATGCGCTCGGCCATTGCCGGAAATGGGAAGTGGTCGAGGCCGTGACGCATGTGACCACCCGGGTCGCCATCCTGAAGCCGCCGGGCAAGGATCAGGTCCAAAGCTGTTCCTGATACGACCCCGAGCTGGCCAAGCCGGGATACAGCGCGCGCCAACCGCCAATTGGACACGCCCGCACCCATGCCGCCCTGAATAATCGTGGGATATTGGTTCACGATTCACACAGCCTCTCATGGAGCCTACTGGGCCCGTGTCACAGTTCTGTAATATTAGGCTTTGCGGTGTCAATCCTGAACCGCCTGGTACCAACAACCCCTCGCAGGCGAAACGGCAACATGTTAGGGTGAACGTGGTGAAAAGAATGAGATTATTGGAGGTTTCCAGGCATTTTTGACGCACCAGCTTGGCTTAAATATAATCGCGAGTTCTGCAAAGTGAGGGAAAGCACGTGTACAAGTCGCTTGACGATCGGATTCGCAAGGCGCTAAGACACCACATTCATGAGCGCTACCACGTGGACGTTCCCGTCGTGACGGAGCGACCGCCGCGCCTGAACATGGGCGAAGTGGCGTCGCCGGTTTGCTTCGAACTCGCCAAGAGGCTGAAAAAACCGCCTCGCGCCCTTGCGCAGGAAATTGCCAATTCGATCAAGCCAATTGAAGGGGTCGCGCGGATGGAGGTCGCGGGCGGCGGGTACTTGAACGCGTTCATCGGCCGTCCTGCGTTCTTCCGTGGAATGTGTAAGGACGCGGGGCATGAAGCGACGGCGGCCAAGCCGATCATGCCCAAAACGGTTGTCGAGCACACGAGCGTCAACCCGAACAAGGCGGCGCACATCGGGCATCTGCGCAATGCCGTGCTGGGCGACACATTTGCGCGAATCCTCCGGCACACCGGTCACCGGGTCGAAGTGCAGAACTACATCGACAATACAGGGGTGCAGGTGGCGGACGTCGTTTTGGGCTTTCTGCACCTCGAAAGGAAATCGATTGATGAGGTTCGCCATCTCGCCGCCGGACCACGATTCGATTACTACTGCTGGGATTTGTACGCGCGCGTCACGCAATTTCTCGCCGAGGACAAAGCCCGCCTGGAGCTGCGCGGGCAAACGCTGAAAGACATCGAGGAAGAGCTCGGTGAACCTGCCCAGATCGCGGAAATCGTTTCGACGGCAGTCGTTCGCTGCCACCTTCAAACGCTCGACCGGCTGGGCATTGATTACGACCTATTGTCCCGCGAAAGCGAAATACTGCACCTGAAGTTCTGGGACGCGGCGTTCGAGATGCTCAAGGAACGCGGGACAATTCAATTCGCATCGTCGGGCAAGAATGCAGGCTGCTGGGTGATGCAGCTTCCCTCCGATCGTGGGACGCCGGAAGAAACCGAGGAACCCGCCGAAGAAGCAGAAGCGAAAATCATCGTGCGCTCGAACGGAACGATCACGTACGTCGGGAAAGATATTGCGCATCATTTGTGGAAATTCGGTCTCCTTGCCCGCGATTTCCACTACGAGCGATTCCATGAGCATCCAGACGGCCACGTTGCGTGGGTGACAACGAGCGAAGCGCCTGAGTCGAAAGATCCCGGAACGCCCGAGTTCGGGCATGCGCACGAAGTTTTCAACGTGATTGATTCTCGCCAGGCCTATCCACAACAGGTTGTGGTGGCGGGCCTGCGTGCGCTCGGATACACGGATGAAGCCGATCATCTGAAACACTTCGCTTACGACGTTGTCGCGCTGACGCCACGATGCGCCCAGGAGATGGGCTACGAAATTCCTGCCGAGGACGCAAAGAGGCCTTACGTCGAGGTGAGCGGCCGCAAAGGCCAGGGCGTCAAAGCAGACGATCTGATCGATGAACTGGAAAAGTGGGCAAGGAAGGAAATAGACAAACGACATCCTGAATTATCTGGCACTGCCGAGTGGCACCAGATGGTAAGAGCCATTTCGATTGGCGCGCTGCGATACTACCTGCTTCGTTTCACGCGTTCGACAATCATCGCGTTTGATTTCGAAGACGCACTGAGTTTTGAAGGCGAGACTGGACCTTACGTTCAATACGCCGTGGTGCGCGTGAATGGAATTCTGCGCAAAGGTGCGGATCAGCATCCTGATTTTGAATCTGTGGACGCAGCGAATCTCGTGCGGCTAGAATCCGGCGAACTGGACGTTGCGCGGTTTATCGCTGCCCCTGAAGGGGATGATTTGTGGGAACTGATTTTGCTGGCGGGATCGTTGGACGCGCGAATCGATCAAGCACTGGCCGCGCAAGAGCCCGCGTTCCTGGCGCGCTACGCTTTCGAACTTGCACAGGCGTTCAACGTGTTTTACCACAAGCACCACATCCTCTCGGAAGAGGATCCTGAAAAGCGGGCCTTTCTGTTGCGTCTCACTTCGCTGGTGCGCGAGCAACTCGTCGCGACACTCACCCTGATGGGCATCGCCGCACCAGAAAAGATGTGACAGGCAAGTTCTCCGTCTCCCTTCGCGCGCGCCATCACAGAGAATCCCGTAAATGGTGTGTCACTACATTTTCATGGCGAAATCGATGATGGACCGAATGGCCACGCCGGTCGGGCCTTTCGCAAGCCACGGACGGCCTTCGTCAACCCAGCATGTGGAAGCAATGTCGAGGTGAATCCAGGGCGTATCCTCGGCAAACTCTTTCAGGAACCAAGCGGCCGTGATGGCGCCTCCGCCTTTGCCGCTTCCGGTATTGCGGATGTCGGCGATGTTGCTCTTTATCATTTCCTCGTACTCGTCATCGATCGGCATGGGCCACATTTTTTCACCCACGGCCTTCGCGCTCTCAAGGAAATTATCGAGAAACTCGCGCGGCGTTCCGAACGCGCCAACATTGACGTTTGCGAGCGCCACTTCGATCGCTCCCGTGAGAGTGGCCGCATCAATCAAATGCGTGCACCCGAGTTTCCGCGCGTAGAAAATCCCATCGGCCAGGATGAGCCTGCCTTCCGCATCCGTATTAATTACTTCAATCGTCTTCCCCGACATCGCGACTTGAACGTCGCCGGGTTTCTGCGCGCGGGCGCCCGGCATGTTCTCCGTGGCGGGAATCACGGCAATTATGGGTACCGAAGGTTTCAGGAATGCGAGAGCGCGCATCACGCCCAGCATCGTTGCGCCGCCTCCCATGTCGTACTTCATTTTCTCCATGTTGTTTGCCGGCTTGATCGATATGCCGCCCGTGTCGAACGTGACCGCCTTGCCGACCAGCCCCAGCACAGGCGCTTCCGCCCGGTGAGTTGACGGCGTGTAACGCAGCACAATGACGCGCGGAGGTTCAACGCTACCCTGCGCCACACCTAAGAGCGCGCCCATTTTCAACTCGCTTATCTTCTTCTCATCGAGAATTTCACACGAAAGGCCAACCTCTTTTGCCATCGCGTCCGCGCGCGCGGCCAGCATGCGTGGCGTCAAGCGGTTCGAAGGCTCGTTAATCAACTCGCGCGCGAAGTTTTGCGATTCGGCGATGATCTGCGCGCGCTCCACGGCGCCAGCTAGAATGGACCCCGGCCCACCGTCGAATCCTGCGAGTGCGACGGATTGAATCTCACGGTTGCTTTTCTTTTCCGTGCGATATGTGTCCGATTCAAAATCCGCGAAGATCAACCCTTCGACTACCGCCTGCGCCTCGGCCGGGCCCCGTTCGCCTTCACGCGCCAAGAATGCAACTGTCTTTACGCCGCGAGTCTTAAGGTAGCGGAGCGCAGCGCCGGCAATCTTCCGAAGGTCGGAAGCGTTGAATTTACCGGGCTTCCCTGCCCCAACCAGAAGGAGGCGCTTCGCTGCGAATCCTTGCGGGAAATGGACCAGGACGAGCTCGAGCGCCTTGCCTGTGAGTTCTCCGCTCCCGGCAAGCGCGGCAAGATGGCCATCCATGCCTCGATCCATTTCGCTCAGGACTCCGTCTAGCTTGTCCTCCTTGTCAAACACATATGTGACTAGCGCATCCGCCTGAATGGATGCATACGGCTGATTCTCAATTTCGATTCGCATGTTTGCCTTTCACGTTTATCGTCTGCGAGAGCGATACATCGCTTCGCTGGCTTCGCGTTTAGCTTCCTTTTGACGTTCGGCCTCACGCCGGTCGTGGAACTTTTTGCCTTTTGCCACCGCCAATTCGCATTTCGCCATTCCGTCTCTGAAATAAATTTTTAGCGGAACAACCGTCATACCCTTCTGCTGGGTCTGAATAAGCAGCCGGTCAATTTCACGGCGGTTGAGCAGAAGCTTGCGTTCCCGCAGCGGGTCGTGGTTCCGGGGGCCTCCCGGCTGGTATTCGGGAATGTGGGAATTCACGAGCCAGACTTCGCCGGCACGGATGTCGGCATACGCCTCCCGGAGCGTAGCCTTCCCTTCCCGGAGGGTCTTCACCTCGGTCCCAACGAGAACCAAGCCCGCTTCGAGTTTGTCGAGGAGGTGGTAGTTATATGAAGCGGCGCGGTTCTGCGAGACGATTTTGACACCTTCTGCATTGGCCTTCTTCGATGCAGATTTCACGATGAAGCTATCATAGCCGCCGCGCGCAATCCCCCGCAAGTCATTCAATCCTCCGGGTTTCCGCCCGAGAAGAAACAAGCTTAACCTTGTGCCAGTTTCGCCGTCTAAACCCAACGTGGGTTTCCAGTCAACACAACGAGGAGGAGTCCTTGCCGCATCTTACCTCGGGTGCTAGACTCTTGGCGATTTAAAAGAACCCCCAGCGGAGGCGTCTGTTGCGCTGTATCGGATTGTTATCTCTAATAGTTTGTGCCGCTCTATTGGTGGCCGGCTGCCCCAAGACCAATGCTTATTTAGAAGCAGGCAAGAAAGCCGAGGCCATACAGGATTACGACACCGCTTTGGTGAATTACGAGCGAGCCTACCGGGCCAATCCCACCAACGCTGAATACAAGCTGCGGGCGACTCACGCGCGCTTCGAAGCTGGGGCATTTCATGTGGAGCAGGGAGAGAAGGCGCTGAAGAAAGACGACCTCCAGCTTGCGCTTTCGGAATTCGAGAAAGCCGAGGCGATTGATCCTTCTAATGCCGCGGCGGAACAGGAAATCAAGCACACGATGGAGTTGATCGCGGCCAAGAATGCTGTCGATTCCTCCAAGACCGTCAGTCCCGCTCCGGCCGCCGACGAGGAACTCCTTTCCGGGCCGCCTGAGCTGAAACCGCTGTCGCGCGAGCCCATCAACCTGAAAATAACAAACGACGCGCGCGTTGTGTTCGAGACCATAGCGAAGCTCGCCGGATTAAGCGTGCTGTTCGACTCCGATTTCACGACGCATCGAATCACTGCGGAACTTCCCAACGTAACTCTCGAACAGGCGCTGGATGCCGTGGCTCTTGAAAGTAAAGCCATGTGGAAGCCGCTCACGAGCAACGTGATTTTTGTGACAAACGACAGCCCAAGCAAGCGCAAGGATGTGGAAGACGAACTGGTCGAGACCTTTTACCTCTCGAACACGATCACGCCCCAAGACGCAACGGAGATTGTCAACGGATTGCGGCAAATTATTGGCCTTCAAAAGATCCAGCAGGTGAACGCGCAAAACGCGATCGTTGTCCGCGATACTCCGGATAAATTGCTCGTGGCGAGAAAGTTTATTCGTGACCTCGACAAAGCCAAGCCAGAGGTACTGATTCATGTCCAGGTCCTGACAGCCAGCCGTAACCGCTTGCGCGACTTGGGAATCCTCCCGGGACAAACTGTTTCGCTTGCCTTTACTCCACGCTCTTCTGTGCAGCCGAGCAGTAGTAGTAGCAGCAGCAGTAGCAGCAGTTCGTCCAGCAGTTCTAGCTCAAGCACTGGTACTCAAATCACGTTGAGTAATCTCCAGCACTTGAGCTCCGCGGACTACAGCATCACGCTTCCTGGAGCGACTGCAACCGCGATCCTCACGGACAGCAAGACGCAGATCATTCAAGATCCGGAAGTGCGCGTTTCGGACGGGCAGAAAGCTACGGTCAAAATTGGCGAGCGTGTCCCCGTGGCTACCGGCAGTTTCCAGGCGGGCGTGGGTGTCGGTGTAGGCGCCGGAGCAGGCGTCGTGAACCCTCTGGTGAACACGCAGTTCACGTATATCGACGTCGGAGTGAATGTTGACGTAACTCCGCGAGTCCATCCCGACGGCGATGTGAGCATGAAGCTGAGCGTGGAGGTATCCTCGATCATAAGCTATAGCCTTATCGGAGGAATCAATCAACCGGTTATCAGCCAGCGCAAAATCGAGCATGATATTCGTCTGAAGGATGGGGAGGCCAGCATACTTGGTGGCTTGATCGAACGCACGGACACCACCAACTTGAATGGCATCCCCGGTCCGGCGCAAATTCCGATTTTTCGGTACTTGTTCTCTGACAACCAAAAGAGTTTCGAAGAAGATGAAGTCCTGATTGTGCTGACACCACACGTGATCCGCATGCCTTCCATCACGGCCGAGAACTTGCGAACGCTGGCTTCCGGGACGGATACGAATGTCCGCGTGTACCGAGAGGACGAGCAGGCACTACCCGCGAAGGCTCCACAACCCGCAGCAGCTCCACCATCCACCTCAACTCCACAATCTGCACCAAATCCACAACTCACACCAACTGCACAAGCCGCGCCATTTTCTCCGGTCCCCGGCGCCCAGCCCAATTCCCTGCAGAGTCCCGCTCCGTCGGCGCCGCAACTTCATTTCGAACCTTCGAACGTGGCGTTGAAGAACGGTGACACGGCCACTCTTGCGCTCACCGTCGCTGATGTGACTGACCTTTATTCGATTCCGCTCCTGATCCACTACAACCCCGCTGTGGTCCAGGTCGAAGAAGTGCGGAACGGCGGCTTCCTGTCTGGCGGAACGCAGGAAATCGCGATTGTCCAGCGGATTGATTCCCAGCGCGGAGACGTGATTGTGTCGGCCACACGACAGCCAAACACCCCAGGCGTGAATGGCAATGGCACGCTGATTGGCATTGTTGTCCGTGCCGTAGGCCCGGGGACATCGCCCCTTCAGATTCTGCAGGTCAACGCGCGCGACTCGCAGCAACGCGCGATCCCCATGGTTTCTGGAGAAGCCACGATTCAGGTGCAGTGAGGCGCGATGAGCGGCATACTCCAGAACGCAAATCCTCACGTGTTTGCGGATCTTTCGCTAGGGCGGCGTCGATCCCGAGCGACCCCTGCCGGTATGACGTTGCTTGAATTGGTCGTTGCCTGTTCGATTCTGATTGTTCTTGCCACAGCGGCTCTGCCACTGGCGCGGATGACGGTGCACCGCCGCAAAGAGACCGAACTGCGCTACGACCTTCGACAGATGCGTGATGCCATCGACCGCTACAAAGACGTTGCCGACAAGGGACAGATTCAGGTGAAGGCTGGCACCGAAGGATATCCGCCGGACCTCGACACGCTTTACAACGGCGTACAGCTAACTGGATCGCAAGGCCGCAGGATGAGGTTTCTCCGAGAGATTCCGAAAGATCCGATGACTGGGCAAAAGGATTGGGGACTGCGGTCGGTACAGGATGACCCCGATTCAACATCCTGGGGCGGCCAGGATGTGTTTGATGTTTACAGCACGTCCACTGGCACTGCTCTCGACGGTACGAAATATTCGGATTGGTAATTGATGGGAGAGTTTGTGAAACCGAGATTCCAGTGGAGCCCGCGACGAAGCGCGCCGCGAGGGTTCACACTACTCGAACTCATGATCGTCATTGCGATCATATCGATCCTTGTCTCGATCGGCGCCATGCAGTATCAGAAAGTGGTTTTGAGGTCCCGTGAAGCTGTCCTCCACCAAGACTTGTTCGTGATGCGGGATGCAATTCAAAAGTACACGGGCGACAAGGAAGAAGCGCCACAGTCGCTGCAAGATCTGGTCGATAAGGGTTATCTAGGCGCAGTCCCCGTGGATCCAATAACCAGAGGACAGGATTGGGCGACCGGGACCTGCGACACTGTGCTTGATCCCGACCAGGTTGCAGGCGGCATCTGCGATGTCCACTCGACATCCGATCAGGTGTCGCCGTTTGAGGGTACGCCCTACAGTTCGTGGTGAATTCTGCCCCGCCTGGATTGAAACGCGGATTTCATTGCTCCTCCCTGAAACTCTTTCACTCGGGCGTGAGAGAGCTGGCCACATTCAATTCGTTTGGCCCCTCGGAAGGCGAGCAAGCCGACCTGCTGAGCAACTCCGCATGTTATGTGCTATGATTCTTTCGCGGGGTGGAGCAGCCTGGTAGCTCGTCGGGCTCATAACCCGGAGGTCGTTGGTTCAAATCCAACCCCCGCAACCAGCTATCTTTGTAACACAAACGGCTTAGCGAGTTGCACGCGTTCAGCCGTTTTCAATTGGGGGCCGTTAGAGGCCGAAATCCCGCCCCAAACAACCTCCCCGAGTTGACTTGCTGCGGCTCGGGAATAGGGACGCTTCCATTTTTGGTCCGCATCTGTATGTTCTATAAGGCGGCGAAGGGGTCGTCCGGATTGCAGGACCTGCACGACCCTAGCAAGGGAGCTCACTGCGCCGGTTTGTGCGGGGCTTGGGGCATGGACCAATGGGGATAGGATCCTCTTCCCAAATAACGGAAGGCACCATCTACGTATGCGAAATTCACGAGATGCGACATGCTATGTCCGCCTTCTCCAGAGAACTTGACGTTGTACTTCTCTACTGGGACTTGCGTCAGCGGCAAAACTGCGTCCGCGCGTGGCTTCACGGTCGTGGCAGCCTCGTTACTCGGCTCGCAGCGCACGCTGTAATGCGACCCGTTCAGAAATCTCCTGAGTAACAAAATCAGGGAATTTCGATAGCTGTCGACCTCTGATTCGTCGTCCCGAACAAGTTGTTGGACCTGGTCCTTCGCAAAATACTGCGCAAACCAAGTCTCGGGGTTCGGCGACTCAAATACAGCAAAAGCCTCCTTCATTTTGGCCTCGCCGCCTTTTTCAAGGGCCTTCAAGAACGGCTCATACTGCTTCTGTAAACCCTTCGCGTCATGACTGTAAATCTGGACCTTTGTTTCACCAGTCGACTGAACTGAACGCTCGCTGTGGAGGGTTCCAGGTCCAATTGATAATATGAGTGGTCCGGCGAGCAAGTCTTCTATCTGGCTTTCGGCGTCCAAATAACATCTCCCAGTGCCAAATTAATGCCGTAATCGTACATGGGTACTGGGCTTCGGGTTGAATAAGTTTCTGGCACTAGCGACGCGTCGATGACGTAGTCAGGGCTAATCAGAATGGCCAGCAGATTCAAAGTTTGTCATTGCTTTTGCCACAGAACACTCGCGTGGCTACCCCTAGCCAGCATTTCCTGAAGTTGTCCCGCCTTTAGTTGAAACCTGAAAGAGAAAGCAGCGGCTCTCGACGTTCTGCACGTTACGCGACCTGGGCCTGTTGAGTCAACGACGGGTTCATCCGGCGATGCAAAAGTTCCAGTTCC
>Ga0371490_1000100_pt1 | contig 96054 bp, 72 predicted proteins | sample MB2SIPfraction_FD_207959 | JGI IMG/M metagenome (GOLD analysis project Ga0371490, IMG submission 207959) | Lab enriched peat soil microbial communities from McLean, Ithaca, NY, United States - MB28FN SIP fraction | ecosystem: Environmental > Terrestrial > Soil > Wetlands > Peat | place: USA... | reverse complement strand
TGCTCCAGACGTTCATCGACTACAAGCGCAAGAACGAAGCCGAAGCCGTACGGCTGCGCCCGCACCCGTACGAATTCGCGCTCTACTACGACGTGTAGCGGCGAGTGGCTTGAGCTGCGAATGAACGCGGGGAGACAGAAGACAGGAGCCAGAAGACAGAATGGCTGCGCGGCTTGACATTCTGACTTCCCACTCCTGACTCCTGTCTTCCCTTTCCTATGTCCGACTCGCCGTAGCCGGCGCATCCTCGCGTTGACTGCGGCGGGAGAGCCGGTTTAACCTGAGGAAGCAGGGTTGCAACTTCGGAGTTAAGCTGGCGTAGCTCAGTTGGTAGAGCATCTGATTTGTAATCAGAGGGTCGGGGGTTCAAGCCCCTCCGCCAGCTCCATTTAATTGTTTACGGCAGAAGCACTTACGGAATCTGTCCGGGCTGGCTATGGCTTGCCGGAGCGCTCGCTCGAAGCGCCCAACTCTTGCAAATAATCGTCCGAGTGAGCCGTCCACTCCGGGTTGTCCAGGCCGGAAATCTGCAGCTCTTCTTCCTTCAGCGTGCCGTGCCCGTAGGCGCAGATGTATTCGATGCGGGGCCGCCCGAGTTGCAGCATGAATCCCCAAGAGCCGGTCGCGACCGGCATGCGCAAACGGCGCAAACAGGTGCGGCAGCGGTGGCGTTGATCCCAGACGATCAGGTAAATCGTTCCCGCGGCCAGCAAGAACCAGCCCATCAGAGCCACGATGCACAGCAGCTTCAGATCGCCATTTCGCAGGGGCTCGTTCGGGTACGGATCGGGGAAAAGCCTGGAGATCCCCATCAACAGCCCATCGAGCACAGCAGCCGCGACCACCACTTTCGCGCACAGATAGCCCCAATACCGCATAAATGGTTAGACACCGCTCGCGCGCATTCGGATTCACGCCGGCTCTCGGGTAAACAAGCTCACGCGTCGAACTTGACACCCCGCATCCTTCGTCCTTACGCTGAAAGCACTTCCATGCACTCGAACCGTCTGGCCCTGGAGAAAAGTCCGTACCTGCTGCAGCACGCGCACAACCCGGTGGATTGGTACGCCTGGGGAGCCGAGGCGTTCGCCAAGGCGCGCGCCGAGCGAAAGCCCATTTTCCTTTCGATCGGCTATTCCACCTGCCATTGGTGCCACGTGATGGAGCGGGAATCGTTCGAGAACGAATCCATCGCCGCCCAGCTCAACCGCGATTTCGTGCCGATCAAAGTGGATCGCGAGGAGCGCCCGGATGTCGACCGCATTTACATGGCCTTCGTGCAAGCCGCCACTGGCGGCGGAGGCTGGCCGATGTCGGTCTGGCTGACGCCCGAATTGCAGCCCTTCTTCGGCGGCACCTACTTTCCGCCGGAGGACCGCTGGGGCCGCGCCGGATTCTCGAGTGTGCTCACCCAGATCGCGAAGGCCTGGCGCAGCGACCGCGACCGCATCGGCGAATCGGCGCGCGAGGCGCTGGCGCAGCTCGAAAAGCAGTCCGCTTTCGACGGCGCGAGCGCCGGCAGCCACGCACCCATCGATTACGCCGTGATCGAGAGCGGCTTTACCATCTTTCGCCGCACATACGATTCCGAAATGGGCGGATTCGGCCAGGCGCCCAAGTTTCCGCGACCCGCCGTCTTCGAGTTTCTGCTGCGCTACCACGCCCGCACCGGCAACCGGGAAGCGCTCGAGATGACGCTCCACACGCTGCGTAAGATGGCCGAAGGCGGCGTCCACGATCAGCTCGGCGGCGGCTTCCACCGCTATTCGGTGGACGAGCGTTGGTTTGTGCCGCATTTCGAAAAGATGCTATACGACCAGGCGCAGCTCGCGACTACTTACTTAGAAGCCTTCCAAATCACCGGCGAGCAGGTCTTCGCCGAAACCGCGCGCCGCATTTTCGATTACGTGCTGCGCGACATGACCGCGCCCGAGGGCGGGTGCTACTCGGCGGAGGATGCCGATAGCGTCGTCCGCCCCGACGAACCGGCCGTCAAAGGGGAAGGCGCATTTTACATCTGGTCTGCCGATGAGATCCGCCTGATCCTCTCCGCGCCGGCAGCCGAATGGTTCGCATACCGCTACGGTGTGGCCGACGGCGGCAACGTGGTGAACGATCCGCATTCCGAATTCTCCGGCCGCAACATTCTCTACCAGGCTGCCAGCGTGGAAGAAACCGCCGAGCAGTTTGGGCGTCCGGTGGAAGAAGTCCGCGCCGGGCTGGAGGCGGCCGAAGCCGCGCTGCTCAAGGCCCGCTCGGCGCGCGTGCGCCCGCACCTGGACGACAAGATCCTCACCGCCTGGAACGGGCTGATGATTTCGGCGCTCGCGCTGGGCGGCGCCGTGCTCGAAGAGCCGCGTTACGCGCAGGCCGCGCGCCGCGCCGCGGATTTCGCGCTCGGCCATCTCTTCGACCCGGAGACCGGCCAGTTGCTGCGCCGTTATCGCGATGGCCATGCCGCCATTCCAGGCTTCCTCGAAGACTACGCGCTTTTCACGCAGGCGCTGCTCGATCTCTACGAGGCCCAGTTCGACCGGCGCGACCTGGCATGGGCGGTGCGCCTGGCCGAGAAACAGAGCGCCCTGTTTGAAGACCTGGCCGGCGGTGGGTTCTTCCATTCCCCGGCGGGCGATGCCAGCCTGGTGCTGCGCCTCAAGGAAGATTACGATGGCGCCGAACCAAGCGGCAATTCAATCGCGGTTCTGGACCTGCTGCGCCTGGCCCAAATCACCGGCCGCGCAGATTTTCGCGCCTCGGCCAAGCGCGCCTTGGCCGCCTTCGCCCCGCGCCTGGCCAGCGTTCCGGTGGCTCTGCCGGCCATGCTGACGGCCTGCGAATTCTACCTGGCCGAGCCGCGCCAGATCGTCATCGTAGGTCCGCGCGACGCCGATGGAACCCGCGCTCTGCTGCGCGCCTTCCACGCACGCTTCATCGCCAACCGCATCGTGCTGCTGGTGGATAGCGAGGAAACCCGCCGCGCGCTGGCCGCCAGCATTCCCACCATCGAAGGTATGCAACCAGCCGGCGGCATTCCCAGCGCTTATGTCTGCCGTAATTACGCCTGCCAGTTGCCCGTCACGGAGGCTGCCCAATTGACCGAATTGCTACAATAGAAACTCAATCGCCAAAATTCACGAGGAGGAACCATGGAAAGACCGGGAGCTACCACCATGCGAGGCAACCCCATGACTCTGGTGGGGCCGGAGCTGAAACCCGGCGACGAGGCTCCGGATTTCAACGTGGTCGATAGCGGCCTGAAGCCGGTGACGCTGGCCGATACGGCCGGCCACGTGCGCATCGTCAGCGTGGTGCCTTCGCTCGATACGCCGGTCTGCGACGCGCAGACCAAGCGGTTCAATGAGGCCGCGGCCTCTCTGCCGGGCATCGATATTCTGACCGTCAGCATGGACCTGCCGTTCGCGCAGAAGCGCTGGTGCGGCGCCTTCGCGGTGGACAAAGTGAAAATGCTCTCCGATCATAAGGACGCCTCCTTCGGCTCGAACTACGGCACGCTAATCAAGGAATTGCGTATCGAAAGCCGCGCCATTTTCGTGATCGACCGGAACAATCGGGTGAGCTACGCGGAATATGTGAAGGAAGTCGCCGATCATCCGAATTACGAAGCGGCGCTCCAGGCGGCGCGGAACGCGTTCGCGGCCACGGCCTGAACCGCGTCCGGGACGCCCCGCGCGAGGTCTCAGCAACTGACCGCTCCCTGACGGTCGCGGCTCTGAAAGCTATCGGAGCCGCGACCATTAGGGAGCGGTTGCCGACCCTTGGACTGGTTGCTCCCGACAGGTAATGAGTTCCACCGAACCAACCCCGGCGTTGACCGCCGAGCGGGTTCTGAACCGCGCGGTGGAAAGTCCGCTTGTGCGCGGCGGCCTGGTCATCGTGGCCGGCCTCGTCACCGGCAACCTGCTGGGCTTCCTGCGCGTGGCGCTGACGGCGTACCTGCTCGGCACACACTCCCGCGCCGATTCGCTGGCGGTCGCCATGGGCCCCATCGACACGCTGAATTCGGTGGTCATCAACAGCATCGTGTTCGCCTTCGTTCCGATGCTGACGGCGGCCGCCGGGAACGCGCGCGTGGCCCTTTTCCGGCGCCTGCTGCGCGTCTTCGCCTGGGTGCTGGCCGCCATTTCGATGGCCGTAATCGTGGCCGCACCGTGGCTGATGCGCATCCTGGCGCCGGGCCTCGATCCGGTCTATTTCACGGCCGCCACCACGAACCTGCGCATCTTCGCGCTCTCCACGGTCGCCGCCGGCTCGGCGGCCGTGTATTGCGCGTTCCTCTACACCGGCCGGCGCTTCGGCCCCATGGCCTTCTACCAGGCGGTGCTCAACGTGTTCACCATCGCGCTCGCGCTGGCGCTCTGGCGGGCCGTGGGCGTACACGCATTCGCCATCGGTTACACTGCCGGCGCTTTCGCGCAACTGGCCATCGTGTGGCTTGCCACGCGGCGCGAACTGGCGCACGCCGCCGCGGAACCGTGCGCGGTGTCCTGGCGCGAGATCGCGGCCAAGCCCGCGTTTTTCGTTATCTACGCGGCGGGCCTAGGCCTGAATATCGTCTTCACTCGCGCTTATGCCACCCACGTGGGGCCGGGGATGGCCGCCGCGCTGGACTACTGCATGCGCGGCGTGGGTGTGCCGCTGGCGCTGCTGGTGAGCCCCATTTCCAATTCGCTGCTGCCGGAAATCAGCCGCCTGCGCAGCCTGGCGCGCATGCGCGACGCCTTCCGATTGATCGATCGGACGGTGCTGCTCACGGCGCTGGCCGCGGTCACCGGTTGCGGTTTCGCCATCGTGCTTCGCCGCCCCGTGATCGGAATCCTCTTCCAGCGCGGCAGCTTCACCGCCGAATCCACCGGGCTGGTGGCAGCCGTGTTTTTGGGGATGGGTCCGAGCATGGTGGGCTGGAGCTTGATTGAGGTGACCGCGCGCTCGCTGTTCGCGCTGGATCGCCCCTGGCCGCCGGTGCTCGCCGCCATGGTGCCGCTGCTGCTGAACGTCGCGATCACCCTGCGATTGCATTCTTTCCGCCCCGAATGGATCGGCCTCGGCGCCAGCGTCGGCTTGATGACCGGTTTCGTAGTCCTATTCGCGATCGCCCACGCCGGCCGGAGAAGATGGCTGGAGCCGGGGGCAAAGCTGGCGGGGGTGGAGCACGTCCCCGACCTGCCATAGGCATCGAAAGAAGGCCGCCATCACACGACAGCTATCGCGCGACGAAGCGCACGGGCTTCCAACTTGTGCTAGGAAACCGTCGGGACGGCGAAGAACTCGCTGCGTAAGTTCGAGCGGAAGTTACTGGCCGAGGACTGGCGGCTGGTACACGAGGGGCTGGAGGTGGCCGCCTAAGGGACAACGAGAACAGAATCCCCGTTTCGCCGTCTATAACGTCGCTAAAGCATGCCCCACCTATTTCAGTTGCGTGACGCCCTTGCTTTCGTCGATCAGCAGGCGCTGGTTGGCGGCGACGTTTTGAAAACGCTGGTGCGTGCCGCTGGGCCAGGCGATTTCGAGATTGGCGGTCGAATCTTTGCCGAGGCCGAAGGTGAGGGCGAGATCGCTTTGCGAGCAGTAGCTGGAGCCGCTGCGCACCATGTTCCACTGCTTGCCGCCGGCGCTTTCCACTCGCACCACGGCGCCGATGCCATCGCGGTTGGACCTGGCGCCGGCGAGGCGCACGCACAACCAGTGGTTGCGATTGCCGCCATCGTTGCGCAGCAGGTGGGCTGGGCCGTTGTTGGTCGAGATGACAAGGTCGAGATCGCCATCATGGTCGTAATCGGCGTAGGCGGCGCCGCGCGCCACCATCGGCTGGGCGAAACCAGGGCCTAGCTGGCCACTTACATTCTCGAACTTGTGGTTGCCCAGATTGCGGAACAGGAGCGGCAATTCGCGGTAGCTTACCTTGGGCTGCACGCGGCCAATTTCATCTTCGATGTGGCCGTTGGCGGCGAAAATGTCGGGGTAGCCATCCAGATCGTAATCGAAGAAGAAGACGCCGAAGGTGAGTGAAAGCAGGCTGGCGCGGCCCACGGTGGAGGAGGGAGCCTCATCGACGAATAGGCCATTGCCCTCGTTGTGATAGAGGCCGAGCATCTGGTTGGAGAAGTTGCCGACCAGCAGGTGAGGGCGGCCGGAGCGATCGTAATCGCCCGCATCGGCGCCCATCGCGCCGCGGGCCACGCCATCCTCGCCATAAGCCACGCCGGCGGTCATGCCTTCTTCCTTAAAGGTGCCGTTGCCGAGGTTGCGATAGAGTTTGTTGGGCTGCGTGTCGTTAGCGACGAAGATATCGGGCCAGCCGTCGTTGTTATAGTCGAGGATGGTGACGCCCAGCGACTTACTGGTGGAATCGCCCAGACCGGCGCGCTCGGTCACATCCTCGAAGCGCCCGCCGCCCAGGTTATGGAACAGACGCGAGCTCGTGCCTTTATAGGATTCCGGAGTGCAATACGACTTAGTCGAGCCATCGAGCGAGCATTTCAGATCGCCCTTTTCGGTCCACTGCACGTAGTTGGCGACGAATAAGTCTAGCTTGCCGTCGCGGTCATAGTCCAGCCAGGCGGCGCTCGAGCCGAAGTTCGCGTTTTGAATGCCGGATGCTTTGGTGACATCGCGGAACTTGAAATTGCCTTCGTTGTGAAAGAGGTGGTCGCCATCGAGCGCGGTGATGTAGACGTCGTCGCGGCCGTCATTGTCGTAATCGCCGATGGCCACGCCCATGCCGTAGATTTCGATATCGAGACCGCTCGCCGCGGTGACGTCGGTGAAGGTGCCGTTCCGGTTGTTGCGGTAGAGCGCGGCGGTGGTGCGGCGGCCGTGCGGTGTGAAGTCCTTGCCGTTGACGAACAGGATATCCGGCCAGCCGTCGCCATCGGCGTCGAAGAAAGCGACGCCGGAGCCTAGCGTTTCCGGCAGGTACTTCTTGCCGGAACGGCCGGCGTTGTGCGTGAAGTTGATGCCGGCCTGCGCGGTGACGTCGGTGAAGACGACGGTTGGACGATCGGGCGCCGCAGCAGAGGTCAATACACACGCCGCGGCCAGGGCGAGAAGACCCGATGCGGCGGGGATGAGAAGGCTGCGTTTCATGGCTGGATCTCGGCACCTATCGAAGGTGCCTTGTTGGGCAGCATGGTATCCTGCGTGCCGATTGACAATCGGCACGCGCGGCGATTGGCAATCGCCGCGCAGCTTATCAAGCTGCCCCACAAGGCACCGGTTGGGCGGGTCATTTCGTAACAGACTCCAACTCCGGTTTGACGGCGCTTTCGTGGTCGTGGATCGGCTGGCGCTCGTTATTGTCTTCGGGGCTTCTCATGCGGGCCCTTTCGGTGATGGCCTGCGACGATTCATCCGCTTTGAAGCGGCGGAACAGCGCCTCTTCGCGCGCCGCGCCGGCAGCGTCGTTCAGGCCGCGGTAACACAGCATCAGTGTGTAATGCATCTGGACGTCTTCCGGATCCACGGCGCACACCTGCCGCAAGGTCTCGACGGCGGCGGCATACTGGCGCTTGAGAAACTGGATGCGCGCAATCTGGTTGAGCACCACGCGGTCGCGCGGATATTTCGAGCGCACCACCTCGAGCGATTGGAGCGCGCCATCGTAATCGCCATCGGCGCGCTGGGCGGCGGCTTTGAAGAACCAGATGCGGCCAAGCTGCGAATTGATCGACATCGCTTTTTCGACATACGGCTTGGCGGCATCGGTCTCGCCTTCCTGAATCAGCGCGCGCGCCACGTTGAGCCATCCATCGGCATAGCCGGGCTCGGCTTCGGTCACTTTCTGAAACGCGTATTCGGCGCCTTTCAAATCGCCTTGCAGCAATAAGCCGATGCCCCAATCGTTCCAGCGCTCGCGGTCCTGCTTCCGCGCAACCGGCGTCCAAGTGGGATGGCCGAGTGGGATAATGGCGTGCGATTCGGCCAGGGTGACGATGGGGAGATCCGGGATGCGGCCGCGAATGGCTCCCGAAACGTTGGCCGGAATTGATGTTTGGAGAAACTGATATTCGAGACCGTTGTGATCCAGGCCGAGCAGCGCCGGATCCTGGCCCGGTTTGGGTTGGCCGGCGTAAGAGAACTGCGTGTAATACCAGGAGAACTTGCGATAATTCAGGCGCGCCGTGAAACTGATGGGGCCGCGCGCGCCTTTCGGCACGGTGATGCGGTAGTGAACCGTGTCGGCCGCACCGGGCGGAATCAGATGCACGTAGAGCACGCTGCGCGCCTGCCAGGCGTTGCGTTTGTCGATGGGGTTGGCATTGGCGTCGAGCTGATACGAACGGTAAAAATGCGCACCCGGATCGACCGGCCCCCTGCCGTTATCCGCCACGTTGCCGCTCCAGAAGACGATGCGGCCATCGGCGTCGCGGGCCTGCAACTCAAGCCAGACGTCGAAGGCATCGACGGTGCCGGCGGGGAAGAAGTGGCCGATCTTGCGGGTTCGGACCACCACGTCCACGCGCGCGGTTTTGCCGGGTTCGAGCACGGCGCCCGCAGCGTCGATGGGCGCCGCGATTTTGCCAACTTCGCGAATCAGTGCCGGGGCGGATTGCTCGGATTCCTCGCCCACGGCGAACGTGGTGTTGGCAGCCACGGGGTTATCGGCGCGGCGCAGCATGGTGGGCTGGCCCTTTGCGTCTTCGACCGGAGAAATGGCGAAGATATCCACCGAGATGAATCCGGATTGAAGAAACTTCTTAGTGGCCTCTAACTGGGTGGCGTCCTGGTTGGCGTAAGCGACGGCGGTGTTAGCGGCGGCGAAGCGATGGGAATGCACCTTGCCATCGATGTTGCCGGGATCGCGCGAGGCGACCAGCGGCATGTGGCAATCGGCGCAGGCCATGGACTTATCGGGATAGTAGAACGAGCGCCCGCCCTGGCCGGAAACGCCGCTGGCCTGCCAGTTGTCGTAATCGTCGAAGCCGCGGAACCAGCGGTAGGTATTCACGGGCACGTCCAGGTGCACCTTGTGACAGGCCGAACAGAATTCGGCATCCTTCATGAACGGCTTGAGGAAGGTCTGGCGATGCGGTTGCGGATTGAGGTAAGTGAGGAAAGTGTCCACCGCCTGAAGGTAGCGGTTGTGGCTGGAGGCGATTTCGTGCAGCGGCGGATACTCGACGGTGAAATCGTTGTTGCCCATGCTGCTGCCGACGTGGACGATGGCGTGACACGACATGCAGCCGAGGCCGGCCTGCGCCTCCGCCGTATCGATCTGCTCCTTGATGGGCCGGTCGAAGCGGCCGTTAAAGAAGACCGCGTGATCGTGACAGCCGGCGCACCACTTGCTGGGGCGCGTGCCGGCGACGTCCTGGAAATATTCGATGGCTTTCCGGTAGAACTGATTGTTGAACGAGGCGAAGTGATGCGTGGAACTCTGCCACTGATCGTAGATATCTTTGTGGCAGCGGCCGCAGTCTTTCGAATCCATGAAGAAATTCGAGGGGATGATGCGGCCCGTGTTGGTCTGTGCGGAAGCGGGAGCGAAGGGCGAGCTGGCGCCGGCGCCTTCTTCATTCATAGAAAGCGGAGGCGAGGCAGGATTCACGATGTGGGCGTTCGGATCGGGGAAGATGCGGGTCCAGGCCAATGAGACGAGCACGAGCACCAGCGCAGCCGCGAAGGCTCCGCGCAGCATGCGGCGGCCGCGGGTGAGCGCGCTCGATATCAGCGGGAACGCCACCAGCGAAAGGGCGATGTGCAGCCATAAAACAAAACGATGGTCGCGCGTGTTGCCGTAAAACACCAGATAGAGCGCCGGCAGGCCGGCCAGTAGAAACGCGCCGGCAGGCCCCGGATAGCGTTTCACGAAAACCGCGGCGACGGCCATCAGAACCAGGCCCAGCGCGAGGTGCAGCACCACGCTGGCCATGTAGAAAACGCTGGCGCGCGGGAAGGCGATCAGGTAGCCGCTGTTGACAATCAGCAGAGCCAGTCCGGCGATGGCAGCGCGGATCAGGTTGGGCTTGGTCATGGGGAGATCCTAAGGCGTAGCACAGGTAGGACGGACCATCGCCTTTTGTGGTCTGTCATGCCACGCCTTCGTGCAACACCTTGACAGACGACAAAAACCGATCGTCTGTCCTACCTCGGTCCCACCGCGCAAAGGCGTTTTCACGGGCGCGACTCCGCGGATTCGGGCGCCAAGGAGCGGATCAGGCGCAACGCGGGACGCGTCAGGTATTCGCGCTGGTATTGGGCGTGCTCCGCGTCGGTGGGAAAGTGTTCGTCCGCCGGGTACGGATAGCGGCTCATGGCGTGGAAGGGCAGCGGCAACACGGATTGCGAGAAGGCGGTGTTGGCGTCGGCGTCCTTGGCCCAACCGTCGACGAGCAACAGGAAATCGCGCTTCCATCCGGGAGGCACGGGCGGCAGGCCGGCGGCGCGAAAACGCATGCGAATCTCGTCGCCAGAACCCATCACCACCATGCGGTCGTCCGGCTCGGCCAGCAACGTTTCGACCGGGCCATAGCGCGTGTACAGGCCGGGCGTGGGGTTCCACATCGAAGTGTAGCTGACAGTCGAGTAATCGAACTGCTCGGGCTGCTTGCGTTGCGGATGAATCAACGGCTTGGAGAAGCCACGGAAATGGAGATCGGCGTCGGCTATCGGCAGCCGGGTTATGTGCACGCCGGGCGGCGCGTTGCCTTCAACAAGGTAGATTTCGTCCCAGTAGACGCACAAATTGGTGACGATGCGAACCTCGCGCGAGGCGGAAAGAAACTTGCCGGCCAGATCGACCGCCATTGGCTTCGGCTTGCCTGAGGGCATGCCCATGTCTTCGATCACGGTTTTCCAATTGCCGGCGGCGTCCTTGACCTGGAGATACGGGAAGACCAGATCGCGGTGCGCCTGCGCGGCGGAAAGAAAGGTGCTGCCATCGGCCCAATCCACCCAGCCATAGAGAATGAGCGCGGCGCGGTTGGAGCGCGCGGCGTCGCCGAAATCGAGATCCAGATGATGGAGTTCGGCCACGCCGGCCAGGTCGCGGCGGAAGGAATCCGGATAGACGCGGTCGCGCCGCAGCACGGCGTCGCGCACGTCGGCGCCGTTCGAATCGTGCGCCGCCACCGGATAGATTTTGCGCGTCACGCCGAACAGACGGAACTCCGGAAACGGCGGCGACTTGAATTTTTCGTTGGTGACGATCTCGGTCGACGCCGGGTGATCGAGCGCCATTAACTTGATCTGGTCGATGTAAGAGACCTCGCGCAATTCCTCGGTCATGCGGACTTCGTAAGCGCCATCGCGCGCCTGAAGCGCCTCGGCCGGAACGGAAACATATTCCTGGTGATCGACGGGGAAGAACTCGCCATCGCCCGAACTGGCGCCGAGCGGCGCGACGCCCAACACGTCGGTGATGAACTGAAACCGGTTGCCGTTCCAGGTGAAGATCATCGGGCAGGAGCCGGCCAGGCGCGGCGCCTCCTTGATCGCATCCACTTTATTCACCGGCTGGTTGGTTTCGTTCTGCACCAGGCCATTGGGCCAGGTGATGCGGACGGTATCCACTTTGGCGCGATCACCCAAGCGGAAGACAACCGGAATGCCGGCGTAAGTGATCTTCTCGTAACTTGTGCCGGCCTTCACTTCCACTTTGGCGTTCACCGCGGCCTTCGGGTTTTTTTCGCCGGTTAGAGCAACTTCGATCCAGTTGCCGTAGTTAGGCGTGACGTCCTGGCGGATGGTGAGCGACCCGTCGGCATCGATGCGGGCGCGGTCGAGCCGGCCGTTGCCGTCAAAATCGGCGAGCACTTCGCGAGGCGCAAAAGCTTCGTCGGGCCAGTTGGCTTGCGGCTCGAATTTACCCCCGCGGTTGAGCAGCAGCAAGCCGTTCTCGACGTTCAGGATCAGCGGGCCTTGCACAACCAGGTCGGTGCGGCCGTCGCGGTTCACATCGCGCGCCACCAGGTGGCGAAATCCGGCGGGCAGGGCGTCGAGCGGCACGGCTTCATAGTGGCCCACCAGGCGGTCGCGGTAGAGCACGCCCGGCCGGTCGTCATACATCACCACGAGGTCGAAGTAGGGCGTGTCGGGTTCGAGGTCGAAACGAACCGCGTCGCGGGCGTGGCCACTCACAAACGGAAAGCGCGCGGTTTCGTCGCTGAAGCCGGCCTCGCCGTTGTTGCGCATCAGCTTCGATTGCGGGCCGATGAGGAACAGGTCTTCGTCGTAATCGTGATCGTAATCGAGCCAGACGGCGGTGTGGTAAACGCCGCTGGCGAGGTCGGCGTGCTTCTGGAAATGGCCCTTGACGTTGCGATAGAGCGCCGCGCCGGCGCGGGTGATCACGCAGAGATCTGGCAAGCCATCGTTATCGAAATCGCCGGGGACGATCGCGACCACATCGCGCAGCGTCTCCAATCCCGAGTCCAGCACCGGCGTTTTGCCGTTGCGGAAAAGTTGCGCGCGGCCGCCGCCCCAGACGATCAGGCTGGGCCGCGGGCCACCATCGAGATCCAGCGCAACCAGGCCCGCCTCATCGCCGGTGAATCCGTCGGCGATTTTTTCGTCGCGATACACGGGCGCCGCCAGCGGCGCGGGCGGCGGCGCATCGATGGGATCGTAGATCTCCGCGTACATGCACCAGTCCATATCCTCCGGAATGGCCGCGCCTTCCTGGCGCTGCTTGGCTTCCTGGAACAGGCGCAACTCGGTGGCTGCATCGGCCTGGCGGTTCACTTGCCGGTAGAGGCCGTAGAGCTGGAAGTGCGGCGCGGCCAGCAGCGGGTTCAGGCCGCGCGCGGTTTCAAATTGTTTGATGGCCGCGGCGGTCTCGCCTTTCATTTTGAGGAGCGTGCCGATCTGGTAATGGGTTACCGGCTCGGTGGGAACCAGCCGCGCCATTCCCTCAAATTCGACGAGGGCTTTATCGAACTCGCTCTGCCTTTTGTACGCGACGCCCAGATTGAACCAGGTGTGCGGCAGCTTGGGGTCCTGCTTCTGCACCTTTTCCAGCTCGACGATGCCGCGCGCCAGTTCGCCGACGCGCAGCAGCGCCAGCCCGTAGTTCAACCGCTCGCGCATGGAGCCGGGCGCCATCTCGAGGGCGGTACGGAATTCCGTTACCGCCTGAGGCTGCGTGGTTGGGTTCTCATAAAACGCTTTGCCCAGGTTGCGGTGCTCCCAGAGCCGCGCCTCGCGTGCTGGATTGAGCTGGGCCCGATTGGGCTGGGCCTGATTGATTTGAGTGTGGGCGAGCCACGCTCCTCCACAGATTGTTATGATTGCCGGGAAAACCTTGCCGGGTAGTGACGTCATCGTAAAATTAGGCCTCGTTGTAACTGTACCGCTCCCTCCGGTCGCGGCTCCGATAGCAGCCGGAGCCCGGCCCGCGGGAGGCGGCTGCAGCGATTGGACTCGACAGCACCACCGGTGCCGTCAAAATATCACAACCAGGCGCGGTGCGGCCATAATAGGAACATACTAGTGGAGCAAGGCCGATCTCCTACAATCCGCTTGTTGGCCGGGCTGGCCGTCACGCTATCGGGGGTGATGGTGTATTCGGCGTACACGATCGTGCAATTGCGCAGCCTGGAGCGGTTGCAGACCTCCATCATCGACCGCAACCGGACCGACTCGCTGCTGTTGCTGCGCATTCAGAACAATCTGAACACGCTGGCGGTGACGATGCGCGACATGCTCGAAGACAGCGAACCGTATCCGCTGACCGCGTGGCAGGCGCCGTTTCACCGCATCCGGACCGACCTGGACGACGCGCTGGAGCAGGAGAGCCGGTCTTCGCCGCTCGACCGCAGCTCCGACCAGCGTGCCTATTTGTCGAGCAGCGTGACGCAGTTCTGGGATGCGCTGAACCGTGTTTTCGCCTTGGCTGCGGCCGATCCCGGCAAAGCGCGCGACCTGATCCGTAATTCTCTGGAGGCGCGGCAGGAGGCGCTGAGCACGGCCGTGGCGCGGCTACTCGTATCCAATAACGAAAGCGAGCAGGAAGCCGCCGCGCGCACGCAGGACATTTACGCGCGAGCGAAGCGCAACGTTTACATTTTCTTGGCGGCCGTGCTGATCGTGGTGGTACTCACCAGCATCTACCTTGTGGTTTATAACCGGCGGATGTTCCAGCACGTGGCCACGCTTTCCGAGCGCCGCAGCGAACTGGCGCAGCAGTTGATATCGATGCAGGAAAACACATTCCGTTCGATCTCGCGCGAGCTGCACGACGAATTCGGCCAGATTCTCACCGCCGTCGGCGCCATGTTGCAGCGCGCGCAGCGCCGCACGCCGCTGGAGGCCGGCACGGATCGCGGCGATCTGCGCGAGATCCACGAAACGGTGCAGGCGACGCTCGAAAAAGTACGGACGCTATCGCAGGCACTGCACCCTGTGGTCCTTGACGATGCCGGCTTTGAAGGCGCCGTGGATGCCTACCTGCCGCGCTACGAGAAACAGACCGGAATCGCCATCCGTTACGAGAAGAGCGGCGCCGGCCGCGAGCTGGACCGCGGCATCGCCATCCATCTGTACCGCGTGTTGCAAGAGGCGCTGAACAACGTGGCGAGGCACTCGAAATCGAAAACCGCGGCCGTGCGGCTATCCTTCCTGCCCGGCTCGGTGGTGTTGGAAGTGGAGGACGAAGGCGTCGGTTTCGGCACGCGCGACGGGCAAGGCATGGGCCTGGTTTCGATGCGCGAGCGCGCCGAACTGGTCAACGGCCAGGTGGAATTCATCGAGCGCGAAGGCGGCGGCGCGCTGGTGCGGCTGACAGTGCCGACACCGGCGTAAGCGCCGCTGGAAGGTCAGCGGTGCGAGCGCAATGTCAGACTGGTGTTTTTAGTGGGGCAGACACACGACCGCACGGCGCGATCACAACCCGATTTCTTTTGAATGACGCCTCAAGACAGGGAGGCGGCTGCTTGCCGGACTAGCTATGAAGCTCGACCGCTTCCCACTCGGAAGAGAACTGCGGCTCGAAATCCTCTGCTTCCTCGGGAAGCGAAGCGCTGGAGTCGCAAAACTCAGTTGCTAGAAACGCGAGTACGGCGGCGCCGGCGAGAATCCACGACAGGGGGAAACCCGTATGCTCGAATCGCGAAAGCAGTTCTGTGTTGCCAGCGACGACGACGGCAAAGCACGCCAGCGTCAGGACAACGCCAATCGAATTAAAAAACCGCTGGGCAGCAGACACGTTAAACCTCCTCGACGGCCCTGAGAACCCGTCAATTCCATTTTACACGACTTTTTCATGAATCGTGAAAGGGTTTTTATGGGCCGTAAAGAAGTTATAAAATGTGACGGCGCTTTGGGGTGGCCTTTTTGGGCCTTCCCCAAAGACGATGCAGCCGGCGCCGGAGTGTCCTGGTGCAATCGAAGCGGGGGAGCCTCTGTGGCGGGCCTGGACTGTTATAGACGCTGCTTAATCGTTTGTCTAGATGGGATTACGCCGTTCCGGGGGAATTCGGGAACGCACGCAAATGCGGCGATCGCCTCAGTCCTTCCAGTAGGGACCGGACGGTGGAACCTGCTTGATCGTGATGCTCCCGCAACCCATGCGCAGAGAGACGCGCCGTGACGGAGTCTGGCTTGCGTAAGCGAAGTGCGTGCCGGCCACGAACCGGTATTGACCCTTGCCGGTGAAATCCGAAGAAACGCTGCCGAGCCTGGTTCGCGCGTCGACCGAGTATGAGATGGTGTCGGGCAGCATCACGATCATGTCGCCAGTGCGGCTGTTCACGTCGATGTCTCCGGTCACGTCACTTACCCATATGTAGCCGGTGTCCTGACGAATCACCAGCCGCGAGTCGCGCGGCACCACGACTTTGTAATCGACCGTCACGCCGCGCCTGTTGTTCGGCACCAATGGCTTGGTGAGAACGATACGGTCCAAAGGAAGGACGGATCGGAAGAACGGATTGCGCGCCGGGAGACTCGTCGAAATGGTTACTTCTTTATCCGATTTCCGCTCGGTGACCACGCGGACCTGCGCGAAGCGCCGCTCGGCCTCCTGTTTCTCCGCGGGGTCGTAGAAACGATCGGTCGACTTGGTGACGGTGACCTCAACCTCTGGCTCGTCCCAACCTTCCACGGTCAGGTAGCCGTACGAATTGATCAGCCGAATGGTGCCGCCCGGCAAGAAGTTCACGCGCTCCGTGCTCTTGATTTCGAGAGACTGCTTGGGCCCTTTCGCCTCGGGAGCTTCCGCCGCGAGCAAAGGCAGTGCGGTTCCCAGCACGCCCAGCCCGAAAACCATCGCCAGTTTGCTTCTCATAAAGATTACCTTGCGCTCTTCTGCGCGCGGGCGGCTTTCACCATTCCCAGGTATCTGCGCGCGAGTTCCTGGATCTGTTCTTCCTTCATTACCGGAAGAGCCTCCGGGTTGATCAAGTCCGACCCGATGCCCAGAGCGGTGGCCCCGGCCAGGATGAAACTGCCGGCGGTTCGTTGATTCACGCCACCGGTGGCGATCATCGGCACCTGAGGAAACGGCAGCTTGAGAGATCGAATGTAAGCGGGACCGCCCAGTGGCCCGCAGGGGAAAACCTTAACGAAGTCGGCGCCCGTCTTCCATGCGGTAATCACATCCGTGGGAGTCATCGCGCCGGGGAAGACCACGAGGTCGTGCTTCAACGCGAATTCCACAACCTCGGGGACGAGCCCGGTGCTGGTTAGAAACGTGGCGCCGGCGTCCAGGCAGCGCCAGGCCGTTTCGGCATCCAGAACGGTCCCCGCACCTACAGCCATATCGGGGAGGGTCTTGGCCAAATGAGAAATCACATCGAGTGCGCGAGGCACAGTCATGGTGATCTCCGCGATGGGAATGCCGGATCGGTTGACCATCTCCGCGGCGAGACGCGCGCGCTCGGGCGTCGACACGCGAATGCCGGGGATGATGCCGATTTCCTCAATGCGTGCCCGAACTTCTGCTTTCTTCATCCGTTCCACCTTCCGTTTTGGATTCGCCACGCATTCCAGCCGCGCGAAGCCGTGTCGAAGATTCCTGGGATCAAGGCAAATTCCTCGATCCCACCGCTTGGCGAAGCTGCTCGATCGAGGTCAGGTACGCGGCCAAGGACTGACGATAGGCCAGTTCGATGGCGTCATAGTTGCGCTGGGCGACCAGGAAATCGAGCAGCGCCGTGGCGCCATGCCGGTACGAGTATTCGCTGATATCGCGGCTTAGCTTGGCGTCGTTTAGGACGCCTGAAACGTAGATCTTCGTGACGCGGCCGTTCGATTCCACCCCAACATACGCGTCTCTTACGTCGGTCAGCACCTGTCCGCTGGCCGCCTTCTGCTGCTCCTCCGATTGCCGAATCGCGATGCGCGTCTGCGCAATGTTGCCCTGATTCCGGTCAAAAATAGCCAGCGGAATGCTAAACGACCAGGTGATCGCATTGATTCCGTTGACGTGCGAGTAATTGGCTGAGACGGTGGGATCCTGCTTTCCGTTCGCCTTAGCCAGCGCATATTGGCTGTTCGCGGCGGTCACGCCCAACACCGCCGCGCGCAGATCCGGGCGATTCTGCAGCGCTTTCAACTGGAGTTCGTCGAGACTGACCGCCAGCGGCCGGTATTCGAAGTCGCCGACGACACCGTAATCGGCGGGAACAGATTCGTAACCTAGCTGCTGCCGGAGGTCCGAAAGCGCCTGATGCCGCGCGAGTATCGCTTGTTCCGCGTTGGTCTGAAACTGCACCAATTGAAGCTTGATCTGCAGGTAATCGTTCTGGCTAATGGCGCCAATTTTGTACTGGCGTTCGCTGATATCCACGGTAGTTTGAAAGCTCTTCAGATCCGTGTTCGCCAGGTCAAGCTCCGATTCCGCCAGCAGCACGTTGTAGAAGAGCTGGCCAACCTGAAACCCCAGGGTGCGCTCGTTGTCGAATACCTGCGAGCGCGTCACGGCCGTCGCGTCCTTGGCGGCTTGCAGCCGCCGCTGGCGTTTCTTGCCTCGTTCGATGAGGTAACTCAACCCCATGTCGCCCTCGGTCGAGCTCTGAAGATATGCGGGCACGCTCTCGCCTGGCGGCTTGGAGATCGGCAGGTATTCCCAGTCAGTGAAGAAGGTTGGATTCGGGCGCAGATAGGCCGTGATTTCCGCGGCCTGGCTCTGTTGGATGGTCGTCCGCGCGGCCTGCAACGTGTGGTTGTGCTTCACCGCCAAATCGATGGCTTGGTCCAGCGTAATCTTGACGGGAGCTTGCGCGAAGGCCGAATTCAACGGCAGACTGCTGAGCACGACGGCGGCAATAACAATACTCCGGCAACCCTTCATAGCTGATATCTCGCGCTCAGTTCTCATTGGACCTCGAAAGAACCTTCCGGTTCGGGAAGTTGATCGCCGTTCCGCGCGATCCAGACATAAAACGTGGGTAGCAGAACAATGCTCAACAGCAAGTCGGAAATCAGGCCGCCGACGATCACGATCGCGAACGGCCGCTGCGAATCGGATCCGATATCGTGCGACAGCGCCGCCGGCAGAAGCCCGAGGGTCGCCACCAGCATGGTCATCATGATGGGACGAAGCCTGAGGACCGCGCCATCCACGGCGGCATCCTCGATCGAGTGCCCTCTGGCCCTGAGCTGGTTAATGTATTCGAGCATAATGACTCCGGTTTGCACCGATACGCCGAACAGCGCCAACATGCCGACGCCCGACGAGACACTGAGGTAGGTTCCCGTAATCAAAAGGGCCAGGAAGCCGCCGACGCGAGCCAGCCCGACGTTCAAGAGAATCAGCAGCGCCCACTTGTAAGAGCGAAACATGGTGTAGAGAATGATGAAGATGACGAGGATGGTTATCGGCACGATAAGAGCCAGCCGCGCTTCCGCGCGCTTTTCGCTCTCGTATTCGCCCGACCAGCCGATGGTATATCCCGGTGGCATCTTCACTTTTTGGCCAATCTGTCTAATCGCGTCTTCGACCGTGGTTCCCAGATCCCGGCCTCTTACGTTGAAGGTTATAGCCACGTAGCGGGTGTTGTTCTCGCGGAAGATGTCGTACGCGCCGTCCTTAACCTCGACGTTGGTCAACTGAGCCAGCGACACGCGTTCTCCCGAAGGGGAAAGGAGGCGAACCTTTTCGATCGCCTGCTGGGTATTCCGATAGGGCTCCTGGTAACGCACCACCACGTCGTACCGCTGCTCGTTAATCAGCACCTGGCTCACCGCGTTGCCGCCGACGGCCGTCTGAACGGCGTCCTGTATATCTGCCACGTTGATTCCAAAACGGGCCGCCTGCTTGCGGTCGATAGTCAAATCGAGGTTTGGCTGGCCGAAGTCGCGCAATAACTTGACGTCATGCATGCCCGGGATGGCCGCCATAAGGGTGGTGACTTCTTCGCCCTTCTGTTCGAGTAACTTCAAGTCCTCGCCGAAAATCTTGAGCGCGAGCGAGCCCTTGGTACCCGTCATCGTTTCGCCGACGTTGTCTTCAATCGGCTGCGAAAAATTCCAGATCGCCCCCGGGTATTTCTCCAGCGCTTTGTTCATCGCGGCGATCAGTTCTTCCTTGTTTTTGTGAAACACCGGGCGCCATTGGTCGTGCGGCTTCAGGTCGACGAAATACTCAGTGTTGCCGAATCCCCCGGTGTCGGTTCCGTCGTCGGGACGGCCAGCCTGCGATACCACTGTTGTTACCTCTGGGAACGAAGCGAACACGTAACGGCATTGAGTGGTGAATTTCTCTCCCTCGGAAAGACTGGTACTGTTGGCCAGAGTGCCGCGTGCCCAGATAGCGCCTTCATCCAGGTGGGGCAAAAACTCCGCACCGATGACGCCGCCAAAGCCCAAATAGACCGTTCCCGCCAGCGAAACGAGCGCGATACAAGCGACAAACCAGCGATGTTGAACGGCCCAGCGTAGCCGCCTGCGGTACTGCTCCACCAGGAAGTCCATCACCAAGTTGCGCCGTTCGCGGACGCCATTCCGGAAGAATGTGGCTGCCAGCACAGGCGCGATGAGAATCGAAAACGTCATGGCGCCCAGAAGCGCGAAGGCGACCGTCCAGGCCATCGGCCTGAATAACCGGCCCTCCACGCGCTGCAACGTGAAGATGGGCAGATAGGCAGTGATAATGATGGCGATCGCGTAAAAGACCGGCCGCTGTACCTCATGGCAAGCCTCGCGGATCATCTCCGCAACCGTTTTCGGAGGTCCAGCCAGGGTTTGATGGCGGCTTCGGCTTAGATGCCGGATGATGTTCTCCACCATGACTACCGTTCCATCCACGACCATTCCGAAATCCAGCGCGCCCAGTGACAAGAGATTTGCGGGAATCTCGGCCAAATTGAGAAAAATGGAGGCGAAGAGCAACGAGAACGGAATCGTCAGCGCAACGATGAGAGCGGCGCGGGCGTTGAGAAGAAACAGGAACAGGATAACACTGACCAGAATCATTCCTTCGGTCAGGTTATGCATCACCGTGTGCAAGGTGAAATGAAGAAGATCGGTGCGATCCAGCATCGGCACCACCGTCACGCCGGGAGGCAAGATGCCGTGGTTGAGCTCATAGACCTTCTTATGAATGCCATCCAGTGTGGGCTGCTCCTGCGCGCCCTTGCGCATCAGCACGCCGCCCTGGATGACATCCGGCTCGTCGATGATGCGCCCGTCCTCCATGTGGTTGGCTCTGGCCATGTGGCCTAACCGGATCTTAGGGCCTTGCACCACGTAGCCGATGTCCTTGATGCGGAGAGGAGTCCCGGACTTTGTGGTGAGCATGGTCTGCTCGATGTCGTGCACGGTGCTGAAGAGCCCCAGCGCGCGAACATTCATCTGCTGCATGCCTTCTTCCACGAAGCTGCCGCCGGCATTGATGTTATTATTCGCGAGCTGCTGCTCCACCTGGCCGATGCTCAATCCGTACGACACCAGCTTGTTCGGGTCGACCCGTATCTGGTACTCCTTCACCGTGCCGCCGAAATCGGAAACATCGACTACGTCGGGAACCGATTTGAATTCCTTGAGGAGAACCCAGTCTTCCAGCGACCTCAGTTCCATCAGGTCATACCGGGGATTTGTGCTTCTGATCGTGTACCAATAGATCTGGCCCGTGGTGCTCCAGTCCGTTCCGATTTGTGGCTGAAGGTTCTGTCCGTTAGGCAGATTCACCTGCGTGAGCCGTTCCAGCACTTTCTGGCGATTCCAATCGTTGACGGAAGTGTCGTCGAAGATCAGCAGCACAAAGGACAGGCCGAAAATGGACTCGGACCGCAGAAAGGTCATGTGCGGCATTCCGGCCATTTGAATCTCGATCGGAATCGTCACCTGCTGTTCCACTTCCTCGGCGGAACGCCCAGCCCATTGGGTGATGATCGTCACGTAGTTGTCGGCGATATCGGGGTAAGCCTCCACCGGCAGGTTGTGGAACGAGATAGCGCCCCAACCAGCCAGCAAGAAGGCAATGGCCATGACGACAAACTTGTTGTTAAGCGCGAAGTCTACGAGAGCGCGGATCATTTCTTATTCCCTGTCCTATAGCTGCTGTGCTGGCTGTCTCTCCGGAGTCCGAACGTCACAGTCATGGTCACTGAGCGAGCACGTGGTCCAAAACCAACGCGTTCGTCACCACCTGTTGGCCTGGCTGTAGCCCCGACTTGACCTCTTGCAAATCCGTGTGATCCTGCAACACATCTCCACTAACGATTTCCACGCGGCGAAACTTATTATCTGGTGCTGGAACGTAGACGAAATCGCGATCGTGCATATGCAGGATGGCCGATGCCGGGACAATGGTGTGCATTTCCTTGGTTTGACCGCGGAAGGTGGCTGTCACGAACATGCCCAACCGCATGATTCCGGGGTTCTGCACCTCTATGCGAACCTTGCCCGTGCGAATGTTGGGATCGAGGATGGGCAGAATGTTACTCACCCTCCCCTTGAAAGTGCGATCGGGATAGGCATTCAGTTTGATCTCCGCCGGATCGCCGATCCGGACGGTCGCCAAGTCATTCTCGTACACGTCGCAAACAATCCAAGTTGACGAGAGATCCGAGATCGTGAACGGGTACGGTGTGTTATACGCCTGCACGAGAGACCCCGCGGTAACTTCCTGGTCGGTAATGGTTCCCGAAACGGGCGCAAAGATATCCACCGTGAAGTTCATTTTGTCCGGATCGTTGCCGAGCAGGCGCAAATGCTCGGCCGCCGTGTCCACGGCTACTTTGGCCTTGTCTTCGGTGTCTTGCGCGACTTGAAGGTCGTTCAGCGCGTTGGCGCCGTGTTCATAAAGATCCTTGGTGCGCTCAAGTTGGGCACGCGCCAGGATTTCATCGGCGACCGCCATTTTGTAATTCGAATAGCCGCCCGACACGTCATCGCTTCGAATCGTCATCAATAACTGGCCCTTCTGCACGAAGTCGCCGAGGCGCGTGCGAATGACCATGACGCGTCCCGAAGCGAGAGAAACGACCGGGACGTTGCGGGAAACGTCCGGGGTAACGGTCCCAGTGACCACGAGCTCGGAGGTGGACGGATGCTCGGTCGCCGCAGCCAGCGGAAACTGCTCGGGATGGTCCACGGAGAAGAGAGCGGCGTCCGGAAACGGAACGACTTTGGCGGGCGGCGGCGCTCCATCCGTCGTATCTCCCTTGACGCTGCTGCAAGCCTGCAATAGCAGCAGGATGGGGATCGAAACCAACAGAAGGCCTATGTCAACATTTTTGAGTTTCATTAGAGAGCTCCATTCGCCGGAACGCGCCGTTCCATGCTGGCCGTTTCCTGAGGCCGTTAGATCACTCGTGCAGTCCACCTGTAAAGAATAGGACATGCGACATAAGGAAGGCATGAGGAACCAAGTTAAAAATCCTATGTGCGGCATCCAAAGTGTTTATGGCAAGTCACGCCGTGCCGGAGTAAGCGTAGTCCATCACAACACTTAGAGCCGGCAAGCATGACAGACGTAAAGATTTCGTTAACGGAGTGGTCTAAGACGGCTCTCGAAAGCGATAACCAAAGTAAGGTTCAGTGAGCAAATACTCGGGAGACGACGGATCGTCCTCCAACTTCCTGCGTAACTGATGCACGAAGGTGCGCAGGTACTCCAATTCCTGACCGTACTCGGCGCCCCAGATCGCCTGGAGGATTCTTGCGTGAGCCAGCGGCATTCCGGGGCGGGTCATCAGGTATTGCAGCAAATCGAATTCCTTCGGGGTCAAGCGCAAGAGCAAGCCGGCTTTACGAACGGTCCGGCGTGCGGGATCAAGTTCGAGATCGCCGATCGTGATGGGCACGCCCGGGTCGGGCTCTGCCCTGCCGGACCGCCGGACCGCGGAGCGCAGGCGGGCCGCCAGTTCCGGAATGGAGAACGGCTTTGTGATATAGTCGTCGGCCCCGGCGTCGAGCGCCTCAATCTTGTCGGCTTCCCTATCTCGCACTGTCAACATCAGGATTTGCAATTGAGGATATTTTCTCCGCATTGCGCGGCACGTGACGATTCCGCCGGCGCCCGGCATGTTGACGTCCAGAAGTATGGCCTGGAACTGTTGCGTTTCAACCTGCTTGAGAGCCTGCTCCCCGTTGGCGGATTCGGCAACCTCGAAGCCGAGCGCGTCCAACGTCCGCCGCAGCACCCGGCGCAGATCTGGGTCGTCGTCGGTAACCAGGATGTTTCCGTTGAGAGCGGGCATAACAAGTAACTTAGCGCGCGAGGGCCGCTGGAAGAGCCAGAGAGAACGATGTCCCATAGCTCGCTTCGCCTTCCGCCCAGACGCTGCCCCGGTGAGCGTCCACAATCTTCTTGACGATCGAGAGCCCCAGACCCGTGCCAGCGGGAAGGTGATGGGTCTCCGGCGCCCGGTAGAATCGCTCAAAGAGCCGTTCGCGATCCGTTGGCGCGACCACGATTCCTTTGCTCCTCACCGTCAGGATCACCTCCGAGTTCCTGGCCGCTAATCGGATGTCGATTGGCGATCCGGGTTCGGAGTACTTGACCGCGTTATCGACAAGCTGTGCGATCGCGGTCAGGATCAATTCCTGGTCCGCCAGTACAGGCACTTCCTGGCCTGGGCCTGAGACGCGAAAACGCTCGCGATCGGCGGGAGATTCGAGTTTTCGGAGCACCACGTTCACCAGGCTGGAAAAGAGCAGCGGTTCCCGCTGTGGCTTGAATTCCGTATTGTCCAGCATCGCGGCCCTCAGCAAGCGCGAGGCGAGGTGATCGAGCTTGTTCGCCTGCTGGTCTATCGTCATGACCAGTTCCGCTTGCAGGTCCGACAGGCCACCGACCGCGAGCAGGCCGGAACTGGCCGTGCGGGCCACCGCCAGGGGCGTTTTGAATTCGTGCGCCAGCGCATCGAGAACGGCGGTGCGCAGTTGTTCGGTTTGACGGGCGGCCTGGGCGCGGTACTCTCTCTCGAGTGTGCGTGCGCGCTCGAGCGCAATTCCGCCCAGCGACGCAAGCGCAGTAGCGGCGAGCTTCGTCATTTCCGTGTCGATCAACGCCAAACCGCCCACGGGCCGCACGCCCAGGCGGACCACGCAGTACCAGCTTCGTGTTTCCGGATCGAAAGTGTCGGTGTTTTGAAAGTACGCGTCACGAGTTTGCTGTTCGGCAACCGATGGGCTTTCGCCGCTTTGATAGTTGACCGCCGACTGAGCGTCGAATAGTTGGACCGCGCGCAGGTCGAAGATGTCCCGGATCAAGGAGGGAATCAGATTGCCTGGCTCACCCGAACTATCGAGCAGCAGGATCCGTCGCGAAGTTTCATACAGCCGCTCCATGTCGCGCCGCCCCGCAATGGCTTCCCTAGCCCGCAGTTGGGCCCGCTGCGAAAGCCGGCTGATCACCAGCGCCGTGAGTTCAAACGCGCCCAGCGCCACCCAGTTTGCCGGGCTGTTGGCGAAGCTGAAAATCGGCGGAACAAAGAAGTAGTTCAGGCAAGCGGCCGCAGCAATAGAAACCACCGTCGCCTGCCAAAAGCCGCCATAAAGCGCCGCCAACACCACGAAGACAAGATAAAGAAATCCCGTGAACGCGAAAGTCTGCCCGATGTGAAAGGAAACCCATGTGCACACCGCCACCGCGGCCAGGGCCAGGCAGCCTGGCAGCGCCGTCATGAGCTCTCTTCTTATCTTTTCGGCCGCGCCGCAGGCCAATTTTGCCGCGCCCATCCTCGGCCACACCAGGGGCCTGAAAGTACCTTCCGAGTTATAAGGCGTGGTAAGTGAAAAAGGCATAAAAACCACCGCATAGGCGCAGCAGCGCCCGACATCAAAGTTCCAGATTGCCCATGAACTCCATTTCACGCAGATCGAAGGTGTAGTTGACGACAATCCGGCCGATCTGCGCCTCGAACTGGATTTGCCTATCTCTCTTGCTGATTTCCGCCGACAAAGGAAACAGATAGACCACCACCACGCCGTCTTCCAGTTGGAACACCTCGACGCTGACCGGCTTCACATCCTTTTTCGCCTCGCGCTTCAAGGCGGCCAGGCCCTTCAGAGGTTTCCCCAATTCTTTGGGATCGCCCTTGAAGTCGCCGTTGGGAATGCCGTAAACAGCGATGCGATAGCCGTCGCCGTCCAAAGTGAGAGGCGCGACCTCATGCGATTTCAACTCGGCGAGCCGAACCGGGAGAGCGCTCTCCCAGCGCAGTTTCAAGGTAATTGGGTGGGATAGAGAACGGAAACTCCGGTCATCGCCACCGGGGCCTGTGAAGACATTCAGCGAAACCTGTTCTCCGCTGCCCTTCGGGTCCACATTTTCGTTGCCGACGCCGCGGGGTTGTCCCATTTGTCCGCCTTCCCTGAGTTGGTCCTCGGTCAGCCGGCGCGTGACGGTAGCTGTAATCTCCTTCGCCCAAGGTGACGCAGCGAGGATCTGCTTCGCATCGCCTTCGGTCCATTGGGCGGCCGGCTTGTTCTTCCAAGCGGGGTTCTGTGCCATGAGGCTGGCCACAGCGACGATCAGGCCGAGCGATTGCATCACGAACTTACGCATCCACTTGCTCCGTAAACGCTAAACAGCGACCGGGTCAAGCCCGGCCGCTGCGCTGTCAAATTACCTGACACAACCGCGGCACTAGAACTTTACCATCACGCCAACCGAGATTTTCGTCTCGCTGCGTCGAAGGTCGGGGAACCAAACGCCGCCGACGCTGGCGCAATTGGTGGTCGCGGTCGGGAGATCGCTTGCTCCGGACGGCGCTCCGTTCATACAAGCGAACTGGTTAGGAGCGCCATTCGTGCCGCCGATAGGGAAGCCGGGAGGAGTAACCCCGCCTCTTCCCGCGAAATATGGGATGTCGGAGTGACGATATCCCGCCTCCGCCCACCAGGTGATGTACTCTCTGGGCATGTATTGAAGAGTGACCGTGCTGTCCCACATGTGAGCCCTTTGGCCGGGGTTTTCGGTGAAGTAAGGTGAACCGGTTACGGCGTCGGCCCCGTTAATCGGCGGCAGCAGCGTCAGATAGCGGCCCCAGTTGCTCATCTCGCCGCCGCCGACGGTGACGGCGAATAGGTCCTTGTGGAACCACACGCGGTTATACATCATCCATCCGACAAAAGAATCCTTGTTGTTGCTGGGCGCGCCGGTGCACTGAATGCCGCCGCCATATTGACATCCCGCATCCGCCGTAAGAGTATACGCTATTTTATCGATCCCCATCTTATCCGGCTTGTTATAGTACCTTACTTCGATGCTATCGTCCGTGTGAAGTCTCTCGGTATGGGGCAGACCCAAGTTATCCTCTCCAAAGCCATACTGGTTCGCGACGAGCTTAAACCATTCCGTTGGCTGCCAGAGAAGCTGTCCGCCGAGGCCCGGATGCCCGTTGTACTTGGCGTAGGATTGCCAGCCGTTGATGAACCAGGGTTCGATTTTCAGCTTGTTGGTGGGGAACCACTGAACGCGAACGCCGTTGAAGAACCACGGCGTGTTCGAGGACACGTACGATGGTTGGTAAGTCCAGTTGTCGAAATTGTAATAACTGAACAGGCCGATGTACGAGACGAAGATTCCCGCATCCACATTGAGCCCGTGATTGACATTGAAATGGTATCCGCCGTAAGCTTCCGACGTGTACTTATACGCGCCCCGGAGGTCCCACTGGCCGACCCCGAAGCTGGCGTCGTTACGGGGGGTAGTGGTGGCGAACATGCCGAACATGAACAAGATCCTGCCTCGAACGTTCTGCCAGTGGAAATCGCCACCCACGCTCTCCTGTTCGATCTGCACTTCACCCGACCGGAAGGACTCGGTCGCTCCGACGATGGTGTGATCGATGGGCTGGTTGAAATCTTCCATGTAATTCGTGTCGAACCGGATTTCCGGAGTGAAGAACTTCGTATCCAGCACGGTATCTTTGTTGCGCGAAGTGGCGTTCATCCAGGTGAAGTCGGCATACGCGAAAGGCGTGAAGTTGTCGACCGCGGGACCGGGCGCGGGCGCCGATAGCGCGTCCGGAAGGGAGGGCGCAGCAGCCGGAGCTGGCGTAGTGGGAGCGGGAGCGGCAGTTGGAGCTTGCGTGGGCGCCGGTGCTTCCTGTGGCACAGGCAAGGGAGTTCCCACGTCAGCCGTAGGCGTGTTAGCTACCGGCATGCCAAACGCCGCGACCGGCGGGTATTTCAGTGAAGCCACTGTCGCCGCCGGCGCCGTCTGCGTTTTCGGCGCGAGCGCCGGCTGGGGTTTCCACAAGCGTGCCAACAGGCTCTGCTTTGGCTTGTCGCGCGGCGCGGCCGATGGTGTGGTGGACGCACTGGCAACGGCCCCGGGCGCGCCCGAATTCGCCGTGATAACTGCCGGCTGAGGAGTGAGGTTCGCAATCATAATGACATCGGTCCTGGTCGCCCGGCCCGGCGTGATCCAAAGCTTGGAAATTGTGTCCGGATAGCCCTCGGCTTGCAACGTTACCACGTAGTCGCCTGGAGCGACATTGGAGATCGAGTATATACCGTCACTGCCCGAGATTGTCGTCCAGATGCCCGTCCCGTCGGCCTTGGCCAAGGTCACCATCGCGCCGGCGATGGGAACCCTCGCCGGACTCTTGACGACGCCGGCGACCGCTCCGAACATCGGCTGGACTCCCGCGGGCCCTGTTGGCTCAGCGGAATCCTGAGCCACGGCCGTCTGGTTATGAACCATCCCTCCCACATTAGCCGGCCCCGTTTGCCCGAAAACGGAAATGCCGAGGGTCCCCGTGCCCAGCACCGAAGCGACCATCGCGAACGGAAGTGAAGTCATTATCGATTTGCGAGTCATAGTTCCTCGATTCTGGGGGATGACCCGTGAAAAAGGTATGAAAACGCCGATCAGGAATTTCTATGACTCACATAACCGGTAAGTTCTGTCTATCGGTGTCGGGCGGGAACCGGAATTCGCAGGCGGTAGCCTATCGCTCGGTCGGTAACGATGTATCTCGGACGCGCTGGATCGGGCTCTATCTTCTTACGCAGGTTCTTGATGAATGCACGGAGAGAATGGACGCCTTTGGTTGGATCGGCAGGCCAAAGCGTGCGGACTAAGTCCCCCGACGGCACGGATTGATTCGTGTGGGCGAACAGGTGGGCGAGCACACCGCATTCGAGCCACGTGAGGCGAACCTCCCCAAGGCTTCCCCGGACCACCCGGGCGTTGAGAACCACTGTCTTATCACCCAGTTTGATCGCTTCGAGAGATGCGTGCTCCGTGGGCTGCATGTGCCGACGTGTGCGCCACAAGGGTCTTCGCGATGTGCCGTCCGCGGGGCCCAGAAACGACATGGGTGAACCGTTGCCCTGCTTCGCTGCGAGTGACCCGAGACCGCTGGGCGCCGTCCCCAGCGTGTCCAGCGGGATTAGGTAACACTCTTCCATGTCGAAAGGCAGCTTGCCCAGGTCGAGCGACGCTTCGATCACGTCATAGGACTCGCGCGCCAACACCGACTTGAGGGCCGAGCAATCGAAGTTGCGTTGGTGAACAATCAGTACCCTACCCGGACCCATCATACGATCTCCAGACGACTCGGTCACTGGATCAATTACTCCGCCAGTCACCAGTGTAGTCGAGGAGTTGTAAAAAAGTCATAAAGAACTTCGAATACCATCCGGCATCGTAGTGACTTTTATGCCTTCTTCATAACTTTTGCCGCATGCTGGAGGTGAGAAGTCAGGAGGGTATGTGACCAACATCGGTGAGACACTTTGCCGGCTGGCGGTACGCCTCACAATAGCGGCCTGCATTGCGAGCTATGTGTTGGCTCAGCCGCTGACTCTTGCGATGCGTGCCCCGAGAGGCGCTGGAGACACACTGGGTGAAGCTTCAGCGCACGTCATCCGGGCGGATGTGAACCTGGTGCTGGTTCCCGCCGTGGTTACAGACCGCAAGGGAGCCACGGTGAACGGACTCACCCGCGATAACTTCACGGTTCTGGAGAACAAGGTTCCGCAATCCATCGTTGCTTTGAGCAATCAGGACGCGCCGTGCTCGGTCGGCATCGTTCTCGACCTCAGCGGCAGCATGCGGACGAAGTTGCGGGCCGCCACCGACGCCGTGCGCGCTTTCCTGCAGACGGCAAATCCGGAGGACGAAGTCTCTCTGCTCACGGTCGGCTCCCGTCCGCACAGCCTGTCGGATTTCACGGCCGACTTCGCAGCGCTGCAAAACAGGGTGGTTGCGGCCCGTGCCGACGGCGACACTGCCTTGGTTGATACCATCTATCTGGGCTTGAGCCGGCTGCGCTCGGCGCGAAATGGCCGCGGCGCTTTGTTGGTGGTTTCCGATGGCATGGATAACAACAGCCGTTATTCCAAGGCGGAATTGCTGAGAGTCGTCGAAGAATCCGACGTCCAGATTTACACCATCGGCATCGCGGACACTCCGGCTGGAAGGAAGGCTATCGAACTGACCGAGCAATCGAGAGGCTTGGCTTTCCTAAGCGATCTCGCGGAACGGAGCGGCGGCATGAGTTTCAAGGCCGTTATTTCGGATGACGTGGAGCCGGCTGCGCTCAAGATCGGCCGCGCGATCCGCAACGAATATGTGATCGCGTATGGCCAGACCGGCGCTAGTGACCCAGGTAAGTGGCGCAGTATTCAGGTCAAGGTGAACCCGCCGCAGTTTCGAGTCTACGCACGCGCCGGATATTACGCGCAGTGACCGGCGGCGGCGTCATGAATCCGAAGGCGACCGGAAGCGGTATCCGAGCCATGGCTCGGTGACCAGGTATTGCGGCTGCGTCGGGTCTTCCTCGATTTTTTTTCGCAGCAAGCGGACGTAGGCCCGAAGATACTCGAGCTCCTGGCCGTATTCCGGCCCCCAGACAGCCTGCAGCAGGCGAGCGTGCTCGATTGCGACGTCCTGGTGTTGCATCAGGTAACGGAGGAGCTCGAATTCGGTCGGCGACAGGCGAACTTCTGCTCCGGCCCTGCGCAGCCTTCGGTGCGCGACATCTAGTTCCAGGTTGCCGGCCCTGAGCACAGGCTCGTCTTCTGCGCTTTCCACCCGGATGCGTCGAAGGACCGCCTGGAGACGCGCGATCAACTCCCGCACTAAGAAGGGCTTCGTCACATAATCGTCCGCGCCGGCCTCGAGCGCCTCGATCTTATCGTCCTCCGTGTCGCGAATCGTGATCATCACGATTCCGGCGCCGGGGGCCAAGGCGCGGATTCGCCGGCAGGCTTCCACCCCACCCATGCCTGGCATGTTGCTATCCAGCAGCACCAAGTCCGCCGGCCCTTGCGAGACGAGTTCGATGGCCTCCTCGCCGTTTCGGGCCTCTTCTATGCCAAAGCCGCTCGCGCTCAAGGTAGCCCGAAGCGCGCGCCGCATGGCCGGCTCATCATCCACCACCAGGACTCTAACTCGCTTGGAGTTCATGAAGCGTCTCGCACTTCACTGCTGCCGGCAGGCGCATGCAGAAGGTCGTGTCATCGCCGTTTTGCGGCCCACAGTCGAGCTCCAGACTCCCTCCGTGCGCCATCACGATTCTGCGCGCAAAGTAAAGTCCCAACCCCGATCCGGACGCGACGTGCCCGACGGTCGATCCGCGATAGAAACGCTCGAAGACGCGCTCGCGCTCGTCGGCTGGAATCGGAACCCCTTCACTGGTTACCCGAATGCTGGCGACGCCTTCACCGAATTCGAGGCGCACGCACACGACACTGTTGGAACTGGAGTATTTCACGGCGTTATCCAACAATTGCATCAGCGCGAGGCTCAGCAGTTCGCAGTCGGCCAGTACTTCCACCTGCTCGCGGCCCAGCTCCAGCGCAACCGATCGTTGGTCGGATTGCTGCCGCAATTGCTTGATTGTGCGGCTGATTACGGCTGAAAGATCCGTGCGCTCCAGCCTTGGTTTGACCTCTTCTCGATCCAGCCGCGCCATGCGCAGAAGCCGGGTGGCGAGGTGACTCAATCGAGAGGCTTCATTTTCGACAATTTCGGCCAGGTCGGTCTGCTGCGGCTTCAAAGCGCCGGCCTGGCGCAGACCTTCGGTGGCCGTGATGATAGTTGCCAAGGGCGTCTTGAACTCATGGGCGAACGCGTCCAGCAGGGCGGAACGCAGGGTTTCCGCCCGCGTCGCGGCGGCGGCCTCGCTGGCCGCTCGCCAGGAGCGAGCCCGGTCCAGCGTTCCGGCAGTCAGCGTCGCCAGGGAGCCGACGGTCGATTCGGCGTCGCGGAGTCCTTCGAATCCTACCGCCCCGGTGATTTCTCCCGCCACCCACATGCAACGGACAAACACCTTCGAGGCCGGGTCATCATGGTCCCGCCGCTCCAGGAAGGCTTGCCGTGTGCGCTCCGCCAAGCCGCATTGCGAATCGCCGTCCAACTGCGCCTCCCCGTCGTTGGCATCGAACAGACACGCGGCATCGAGGCCGAAAATCTCGCGCAAGATTCGCAAAGTTCTTTCGCCGGCCGCCGCCTCGGGCTCCAGAGACAACAGTTGGCAGGCTGCATCGTAGAGCAGCGCTAGAGCTTTGCGTTTGCTCTCCGACGTGCGGGCCGCGCGGCGGGCTTGCGAGGCGAACCGCGTGATCACCAGGCTCGTCGCCAAGTAAGTAGCCAGCGCCATACTGTCTACCGGACGGTTGATGTCCCAGGCCAGAATTGGAGGAATGAAGAAATAGTCCAGAGTCGCAACCGCGATGAACGAAACGATTGCCGACGCCGCAAACTCGGCTACGGACGATTGCAGCACCACCAGCAGCAAATAGAGGAATGCGGGTATGGCAAGGTCGGGGTGCAACGGAAAGCAAACGGCGGTGATGACCGCCACGCCGCACGTGCCCAGCAGCACGTGGCCCGCTCCCCGCAGAAGCCGGCGCATCCAGCGTCGCTTGATCGTCGCTCTCGCTGCCATTTCCTGCGATCCTCTCTAGCCACAGGTTTGGATCCGGATCGACTGGGCCGGTAACCGACGAAGGCGAACGAGGAGCTTCGACGTTAGTTATGAGTGTAGGGTGCCGTTCGTGAAAAAGTCATAAAGGTCATGAAAATTTCGGAAAAATGAAAAAACTCATCGCCGTTCAGCGGAAGAACAGGAAAAGCGCGCTTCCGGCCGGCTGTGGGACTCACGTCGGCAGGCGTGCTCGTCGGCCGGAAAAAGCCGGCGATAGAGCTTCACAGCCATAGAATCACTGCACCGAGTCTGTCACTGGTTGCAGGCTGTGCAGGAACGGAGGACGATTTCCCTGTAAAGTCTTGAAGAATATATGGTGCTGGAGGTGGGGGTCGAACCCACATGCTCAGTGAAGAGCGCGGGATTTTGAGTCCCGTGCGTCTGCCAGTTCCGCCACTCCAGCAAATCGATGACTCATTTGAGTTTACCGTAGATTCGGGCCATCCGCACTATAAGGGTTCTTGTAATGATGCGGGGTGCGGCCGCGGGTGCGCTGGCGGGGCGCCAAGATGAGACGTGGGAATCCTCCCGCAGCTCCGTGCGTATGCTCCGGGATCAAGACAAGACTGAAGGCTGACAATCGGGGATTGGCGCGCTATACTAGGAGAGTATCGACGAACCAAGGGAGTGGGCGAAAGCCCACTTTTTTGTTGGCAATCGGCGATTTCAAGGGAAATGCAGGAAGACGTGGCATCCAAGATCGAAGCAATCGCCGTGCGCGTGGCGGCCACTACTGGGCTGGAAGTGGTCGAGGTCGCGGTGAAGGGCGGCGGCGCGAGCCGCCTCGTCCGCATTTCCATCGACAAGCCCGAAGGCGTCACCCACGGCGATTGCGAGCTGGTTTCGCACCAGGTGGGCACCATTCTGGATGTCGAGGATGTGGTGCCGGGCGGCCGCTACACGCTGGAGGTCAGCTCTCCCGGAGTGGAGCGCAAGCTCGCCAAACCGGGCGATTTCGTGCGCTTCCAGGGTAAGAAGATCAAGGTCGTGTTGCGCGAGCCGGTGGGGGGACGCCGCAACTGGGAAGGCACGCTGGCCGGTTTCGAGGACGGCCGCGTGACGCTGGAGACCGGCGGCCAGACGCCGCTGCGGGTTGCGCTGGACGAGATCCAGAAGGCCAACCTGAAGTTCGAGTGGTAAGCCCGCCGGGAGACCAAGAACCAGCAGAAATTTCTATGGCAGGAGCGAGGGCACTTTGGAAACCATCTTTCAATCCATCGAAATCTTGAGTAAGGAAAAAGGCATCGATCCGCAGATCGTCTTCGACGCGGTGAAGGACGCCATGCTGATCGCCGCCCGCAAGCACTACCGTACCAACGAAGACTACGTGGCGGAGATGGATCCGAAGACCGGCGCCATCCACCTGTTCGCGGTGAAGAAAGCCGTCGAGGTGGTGGAGGACCCCGTGCACGAAATGACGCTGGCGGAAGCGCGGCGCATCCAGCCGGACGCCGAAATCGGCGCGGAGATCCGCATTACGAAAAACACCGACCAATTGGGCCGGATCTCCGCTCAGACGGCCAAACAGGTGATCCTCCAGAAAGTGCGCGAGGCCGAGCGCGAAACCGTCTATAACGAGTACTCGGGGCGCGCCGGTGAGCTGGTGAATTGCACGGTGAAACGCGTGGAAGGCCCGGAATACGTGCTCGATCTCGGCAAGACGGAAGCTAAGCTGGCCAAGAAGGAGCAGTCGCGCCTGGAAAGCTACTCGGTGGGCGACCGCGTGCGCTGCGTGATCCGGCTGGTGGACAAGGCCAGCAAGGGCCCGGGTGTGCTCGTGTCGCGCGCCGCGCCCGAACTGGTGATCCGCCTGTTCGAGCAGGAAGTCCCGGAAATCTACGATGGCACGGTGTCGATTAAAGGCTGCGCGCGCGAGGCCGGCGAGCGAACCAAAATCGCCGTGCAGAGCCGTGACCGCGACGTGGATAGCGTCGGCGCGTGCGTCGGCATGAAGGGCATGCGCGTGCAGTCCATCATCCGCGAGCTGCGCGGAGAGAAGATCGACATCATCGAATATTCCGAAGACCCGGTGGTGTTTGCCACCCATGCGTTGAGTCCCGCCAAGGTGAGCAAGATCAGCATCGTCGATGCGGTCGAGAAGCAGATGGAAGTGATCGTCGACGACTCGCAGCTTTCGCTGGCGATCGGCAAAAAGGGGCAGAACGTGCGCCTCGCCGCCAAGCTGCTGGGCTGGAAGATCGACATCAAGAGCGAAGAAGAAAAGCGGCAGGAAGTGGAGACGCAGATGGCCGCGATGGTGGCACCGGGCGCGCCGGTCTCCGTGCTGATCGATTACGGGCTGGCGGACAAGACCGTCGAGAAGCTGCTCGAAGCCGGCGTCGGCACTATCGAGAAGCTGGGCGGCATGACGCCGGAACAGCTCGAGGAAATTGAGGGTGTGGGCCCGAAGGGCGTCGAGAAGATTTTCGAATGCGTCAACGCCTACTACGCTCAGTTCGAACAGCCGGCGGAAGCGGCCGGCGGGCAGTTGGCGGCGGAGGAAACCTCCGCTGAAACAGGCGTGCCCGAGCCGGTCGGCGCAGAACTGGAGCCTGCCGGCGGCGTAGAGACGGGCGATTCCGAAGCCGCGGCGCCAGCGGAAGCGGAAGCTGACCGCGAAGCAGCAGCGGCCGAGCCAGCCGAGCCCGAGGTTGATGCCTCGCCGGCGCGCGCGGCGCTGGAAGCGGCGGAATCGGAACAGTTTGATACGATAGAGGACGCGGGTTCCCCTACTCACAATCAGCCAGGAGCGGGCCCTGAGGCCGGCCCCGGCGATGCCGGGGAGGGCGCCCCGGAGAATCATGGCGTTTGAGGTGTGTCTTAGGCGGTAAGCGACGGTTGCTTTATCTATGAAGAAGATTCGCATCAACGAGCTGGCACGGGAGCTCGAAGTCAAGGCCCACGAGATCCTGGACCGGCTGCCCGAACTGGGCGTTGCCGAAAAGAAGACCCACTCCAGCTCCATCGATGAAGACGTGGCGATCAGGCTGCGCCGCTTGTTGGGCCATGAGGTTCCGGACATGGAACCCGCGGCGGAGGTTCCGGCGGAGCAAGCCGAAGAAGCCGCGCCCGCGGCGGTGGAGACGCGACCCGGCGTGGCCGCGCCGGAATTTACCGCGGAGCCGGAAGAAGCGCGGACCGATGCGCCAACGCCGGCTGGCGAGGTGCGCCCGGTCTCAGCCGGCGTGCCGATTCGCCCTCCGTTGGCTACTGGCAGGCCGATCCATCCGCCGATTGCGGTGCCTGGCCAGCCATCGCCGGCGGCGGTGAGACCATCGGCGCCGGCGCCACCGGCGCCACCGATCGCGGTAATCGCTCCCGGACGATCGCCGGCGCTGCCGGTGAAGCCGATACCGGGAGCCGCTAACGCACCCCGGCCTGGTCAGATTCTGTCCGGCCCGCGCGCGCCGATGCCCGCGGCGCCGCTTGAAGTGGTGCGTCCGACGCCGGCCGGCCCGCGGCCGCCCTCGCCGCAGACCCCGCGCCCACAGGCTCCGGCGGAAGCTCGGAGCGGCGCGGCTCCGGCCTCTCCGGCACGGCCCTTGGCGGGCCAGCCGACGGCTCGCCCGGTGGTGCCGCCGCGTCCCGACTTGGCGGCGAAATTAAGCGCGCCTCGTCCGGCGATGCCGGCACTGCCGGCAGCGCCGCGTCCGGGAGCGCCCCGCACCCAGGGCGCACCCACGCCCGGTCAACCGATTTACCGCGGACCGATACGTCCTGGCCAGCCGATGGTCGCCCGGCAGGGGCCGCGCACCGCCGCGCCGGCGGCCCGTCCCGGACCGCGTCCGCAGCATCCGACCACGCCGCGAGGGCCGCTTGGCCCCGGCCTGGCGCCGCCGCCGGTGGATCAGCCGCGCGGCCGCTTCGACAAGCGCCCCACCCGCCAGCCGCGCGAACGCATCGAGGAAGAAAAAACCCTGCGGCCCGCCACGCGCCGCCAGACGGCCTCCGGCCCGCCGCCGATCAGCCGCGAAATCACCATCTCCGAGGGCATCACGCTCAAGGAACTCTCCGAGAAACTCGATATCAAAGCCGCCAGCATCATCACCAAGCTGGTGGATCGCGGCATTTTCGCCACCATCAATCAGACGCTGGACATGAAGCTGGCCACCGAAATAGCGCGCGATTTCGGCGCCTCCACGGCTACCGTGAGCTATGAAGAAGAGGCCATGCAGGCGGTGGAAGAGGCCGAAGAGACCAAGGACCTGGTGAGGCGCGCGCCGGTGGTGACCATCATGGGCCATGTCGATCACGGCAAGACGTCGCTGCTCGATGCCATCCGCGAGGCCAACGTGGCCGCGCGCGAGGCCGGCGGCATCACCCAGCATATCGGCGCCTATCAGGTGGAAATGAACGGCCGCAAGATCGTCTTCATCGATACGCCCGGCCATGAGGCTTTCACGCGTATGCGCGCGCGCGGCGCCAAGGTCACCGACATCGTCATCCTGGTGGTGGCGGCCGATGACGGCGTGATGCCGCAGACGCTTGAAGCCATCGATCACGCCAAGGCGGCGGGCGTACCGATCATCGTAGCCATCAACAAGATCGACAAGCCGGACGCGCAGCCCGAGCGGATCAAGCAGCAGCTCGCCGACCGCGGCCTGCTGGCCGAGGATTGGGGCGGCGACACGGTAATGGTTCCGGTGTCCGCCAAAACCCAGCAGAACCTCGAGCTGTTGCTCGAGATGATTCTGCTGGTGGCCGACATGCTGGACCTCAAGGCCAATCCGCAGCGGCCCGCCATGGGCACCGTGCTCGAAGCCCAGTTAGACCGCGGCCGCGGGCCGGTGGCTACTGTGCTGGTGCGCAACGGCACGCTCGCCGTGGGCGATTTTTTCATCTGCGGCGCGGTTTTCGGCAAGGTTCGCGCCATGATCAGCGATCGCGGCACGCAGATTCGCAAAGCCGAACCCGCCACGCCGGTGGAAGTGCTGGGGCTCGGCTCGCTGCCCGAAGTGGGTGACGACTTCCAGGTGGTGACCGACACCGCCAAGGCGCAGCAGATCGTCAAGTTCAGAGACCTCAAGGACCGCGAGGCGGCGATGGCCAAGTCCGCCCGCCTGACCCTCGATCAACTGCACAAGCAGATGGAAGCCGGCGAGATCAAGGAGCTGCCGATCATCCTCAAGGCCGACGTGGGCGGCTCCGCCGAGGTGCTGACGGAGGCATTGCAGAAGCTCTCTAACGAGAAGGTGAAGGTGCGCGTGATCCGCGCCGGCGTGGGCGCGGTCAACGAGAGCGACGTGCTGCTGGCTTCGGCCTCGAACGCCGTCATCATCGGCTTTAACGTGCGGCCGGAGCGCGCCGCCGCCACGCTGGCCGAGCAGGAGAAGGTGGACATTCGCCTGCACACCATCATTTACAACCTGACCGACGAGATCAAGGCGGCCATGAGCGGCCTGCTGGAGCCGGTCTTCCGCGAGGTCTACAAGGGCAAGGCCGAGGTGCGCGAAACCTTCCGTATTTCGAAGGTCGGCAACGTGGCCGGGTGCCTGGTGCAGGAAGGCGTGATTCCGAGCCGCTCCGAAGTGCGCCTGCTGCGCGATAACGTGGTGGTGCATACCGGTAAAATCGCTTCTCTGCGCCGTTTCAAGGACGATGTGAGCGAGGTCAAGAGCGGGCAGGAATGCGGCATCACGATCGAGAACTTCCCCGACGTCAAGCAGGGCGACCTGATCGAGGCGTTTGTCACTGAGCGCGTCGCCACCGAGGTCTTTGCCTGATGCCATGGCTGCCGTCGGCGTGCTGACTCTGGAATTACGGCTGGAACATTCCCATTCCCTCAAGGACAAGCGTCACGTGGTGGAAAGCCTGAAAGCGCGCCTGCGCGGCAAGTTCAACGTGGCGGTGGCGGAGATCGATTACCAGGATCTGTGGCAGCGCGCCGCGGTGGCCGCCGTCACGGTTTCGAGCGACCACGCCAATGCCGAAAAAGTGCTGCGCTCGGTGGAAGACGAAGCCGCCTCACTGCTGGGCGGCGAGCTGGCCGGCGCGACCGTGGAGTGGCTGGCATGAGAGAGCCGGCTTGTGGGGCAGGTTGCCAACCTGCGCACCGATTGCCAATCGGTGCATCCGGGCACCAGCCCGGCCACCCGTACCGCGCGAGGCGCCATGGATGAACGCCGCACACTTCGCGTTTCCGAAGCGCTCCGCGAGGAGCTGACCGAGATCATCGGATTCGAGACAGACGACCCGCGGCTGCTGGCGGTGGACGTGACCGAAGTCCATCTTAGCCTGGACGGCCGCCACGCCAACGTCCGCGTGGGGTTGCGCGGCAGCGAAAAAGAGCAGGACGCGTCGCTGGCAGCCCTCGAGCACGCCAGCGGCTTCCTCCGCCATGAGCTGGCCAGCCGCCTGACCCTGCGCCACGTTCCCGAACTGCATTTTATGCGTGACAAGAACCAGGATGTGGAAAGCCGCATCGATTTTCTTCTCAAACGAGCTAAAAAATCTCGTGTCCGAACCGAAAAATAGCCCCAAAGTCAAACAAACTGTGGTAGTTTTGTTTCTGTTGGCGGGAGCCGTACCCTTCGGCCGGGCGGACCAGCCGGAATTGCTGCGCCTCGAAAAAAGCGCAGACGCGATGGGTTCGGCCTTCACGGTCGAGCTGTATGGCTACGACCGTGTGAAGATGGAAGCGGCCGCCGATGCGGCTCTCGACGAAGCGCACCGGCTGGACGAGCTGCTTTCCAACTACCAGCCCGGGAGCGAATGGAGCCAGGTCAACCAGCACGCGGCCGAAAAGCCGATGGAGATTTCGCCGGAGCTGTTCCAGTTGTTGTCCGCGTGCCTCGAGTACAGCCGGCAGAGTGAAGGAGCGTTCGATATTACGGTGGGGCCGCTGATGAAGGTTTGGGGGTTTTACAAAGGCACCGGACATTTGCCGCACCGCCCGGAAGTGCAGGCCGCGATGGCCCGCGTGGGCTACCGGCACGTTCACCTGGACGCCCAGACGGGCACAGTCTGGTTCGACCGGCCCGGCGTGGAGCTCGATCCGGGCGGCATCGGCAAAGGTTACGCCGTCGACCGGATGGTGGATGTATTGAAGCGGAATGGAGTGACCACCGCGCTGGTGGCCGGCTCGGCCAGCAGCATCTACGGAATGGGCGCGCCGCCCGGACACCCGGAAGGCTGGGCAATCGATATCCGCGACCCGTGGCAGCATTCGAAGACGGTGGCGGAAGTGTATCTCAAGGACATGTCGATGTCCACTTCGGGCAGTTACGAGAAGTTTTTCCGCGCCGAAGGCCGCATCTATGCCCACATCATGGACCCGCGCACGGGTTACCCGGCGCAGGGCACGGTGTCGGTATCGGTGGTGGCGCCCCGCACGATCGACAGCGAGGCGTGGGCGAAGCCCTACTTCGTGAATGGCCGGCGTTGGGCGGAACAGCACAAGCCAAGAGATTTTCGCGTTTATTTTTGCCAAGACAGGACGGATCAACCATGCGCGTGGCTCCAATGACAAGCCGTTTTTTGGACGCCTGCCGCCGCCGGCCGACCGATGTGCGGCCGGTCTGGTTTATGCGGCAGGCCGGCCGCTACATGAAACAATACCGGCAGATCCGCGAAAGGCACGGCATCCTGGAAATCTGCAAACGGCCAGATCTGGCCTCGACCGTGACGCTGCAGCCAGTGGAGATTCTGGACGTGGACGCCGCCATCATCTTCGCCGACCTGCTGCTGCCGATCGAACCGATGGGCCTCAAGCTGCGGTACGACAAGGGATCGGGGCCGGTAATCGATAATCCGGTGCGCACTTCCGACGACGTGGATTCGCTTTCCACCGCCTATACCGACGATCTCGGCTACGTGGGCGAGGCCATTCAGAGCACCGTGCGGGCGCTGGCCGGCCGCGTGCCGGTAATCGGTTTCGTGGGCGCGCCCTTCACCATGGCCAGCTATATGATCGAGGGCGGCGCCTCGCGCAATTTCATCCGCACCAAGAAGCTGATGTACAGCGACGAGACGCTGTGGCGGCGGCTGATGGGCAAGATCGTCGACGTGCTGGCGCCCTTCGCGCATCTGCAAGTGGCGGCCGGCGCGCGCGTCATCCAGGTGTTCGATAGCTGGGTGGGAACGCTGGGCTCGGACGACTACGTGCGTTTTGCCGCGCCGTACTCGCGCGCCTTGATCGAGCGCATCCGGTCGACCGGCGCTCCCGTGATCCACTTCGGCACCGGCGCTTCCGGTTTCTTCAAGGAACTGCACGCCGCCGGCGGCGACGTGATGGGCGTCGACTGGCGCATGAACATCGACCAGGCGTGGACGGATATCAGTTACCGCTCGGCCATCCAGGGCAACCTGGATCCGGTGGCCCTTTTTGCGCCGCTACACGAATTGCGAATCAAGGTCCATGAGTTGCTGAAGCGCACCGGCGCGCGGCCCGGCCACATTTTCAACCTGGGCCACGGCATTCTGCCGGAAACACCGGTCGAAAACGTGAAGGCAGTGGTTCAAATGGTCCGCGAATTCCGTCCATGAAGCAGGGTGTCCTGCTGGTGGCGCACGGAGCGCCCGAACGCGTCGAGGACGTGGAAGAGTACCTTGGCTACGTGCGCGGCGGCAGGCCCAGTTCGCCCGAAGTGCTGGCCGAAGTGCGCAGCCGCTATGCCGCCATCGGCGGTGGCTCTCCCTTGCTGCGTTGGACGCGCACCCAGGCGGAGGCTCTCGAACGCCTGCTCGGCCTGCCAGTCTTTTTCGGCATGCGCAACTGGCGCCCTTTCCTGCGCGAAACCATGGACCAGGTGCGCGAGGCCGGCATTGATAAGCTGGCCGCCGTCTGCCTGGCCCCGCAGTTTTCCGAGCTGAGCGTGGGCCTCTACATACGCCGCACGCGCGAGGCGGCCGCCGAGGCCGGCGTAACGGCGGAAATCGTTTGGGCCACCAGCTTCAACACCGAGCCGCTGCTGATCCAAGCCTACGCCGAACGCTTGCGTCCGTTGCTGCCGGCCAAGAGAATGCTCTTCACCGCCCACTCCCTGCCGGCACAGGCGCTCGCGGCGGGAGACCCATATGAGACCGAGTGTCGCGCCACCGCCGCCGCGGTTGCGGAACGCGCCGGTATCGCGCAATGGGATTTCGCTTTCCAAAGCCAGGGATTGACCGGCGGCCAGTGGCTCGGTCCAACCGTGGAATCCTGCCTGGACCGCTATCCCGCGGCCGGCGTCCGCGAAGTCGTGATTGACCCCGTTGGCTTTGTCGCCGACCATGTCGAGGTGCTGTTCGATATCGATGTACTGTTCCGCGAGTACGCCGCCGCGAGAGGCATGGCGTTGCGCCGCCCCGAATCGTTGAACGATTCGGCCACGTTTACCGCCGCTCTGGCCGAGGTTGCCAAGCGATGTTTGTGAACCAGAGTAGGACGGACGATCGGTTTTTGTCGTCTGTCAAGTTTCCCCCTTCAGCGAAGCATGACAGACCACGAAAACCGATGGTCTGTCCTACCTGTCCTGCCCATGCCTGACACCGTCATTATCGGCGGCGGCATTTCCGGCCTGGCCGCGGCTTATTACCTGGCCAAGGGCGACGCTGCGGCGACTATCGTCGAATCCCGGCCGCGCCTGGGCGGCGTGATTGAAACCGTGCACGTGGAAGGCTGCACCATCGAGGCCGGCCCGGACAGTTTCCTCTCCGCCAAGCCCGCCGCGCTCGAGCTCATCAACGAGCTCGGCCTGGCGGACCAGGTGATTGGCTCCAACGACCATCTGCGCGTTACTTTCGTGCGCCGCGACGGCCGCTTGACGCCGCTGCCGGACGGCTTGATGATGATGGTGCCGACCAAGATCCTGCCGCTGCTCGGGACCAGCCTGGTCGGCTGGCACACCAAGCTGCGGATGGCGACGGAACTGCTGCGCGCGCCCAAGCCCAGGACCGGGGACCAATCGGTGGCCGAGTTCATCGAAGAACACTATGGCGCCGAAGCCGTCGATTACCTGGCCGAGCCATTGCTCAGCGGCGTCTACGGCGGCAATCCCTCCGCGCTGAGTGTCACCAGCGTGTTGCCACGCTTCGTCGAGCTGGCCAATCGATATGGCAGCCTCACGCGCGGCGTGCTGGCGGAACGCGCGCGGGCCGCCAAACCGGGATCGCGCCATGCCGCGGTCCCGCTGTTTCGCACGCTCAAGGGCGGACTGGGGCAGATGGTCGACGCGATCACCGCGGCGATTGCTGGCAAAATTGAAATCCGCCAGGCGCGCGCGCAATCGATCGAGCGCACAGTCACCGGCTTCCGGGTGCGCGCGGATGGCGATTGGCTGGAAGCCCGGCGCGTGGTGGTGGCCTGCGAAGCCCACGCCGCCGCGCCGCTGGTGGGCGCGATGGACGCCCGTATCAGTGAGCTGCTCGCGACCATCCCCTACAGCTCATCGATGACGGCGGCGCTCGGATTCAACGCGGCCGATCTCGATCGGGCGCCGGTCGGTTTCGGTTTCCTGGTGCCGAAGAAAGAGCGGCGCCGGCTGGTGGCCTGCACCTGGGTGGGAACCAAGTTTTCGCACCGCGTGCCAGCGGGGATAATTGTGGCCCGCTGCTTCCTGGGTGGCATGGAGGACGCGGGCGTGCTCGACGAATCCGACCAGCAGGTGCTGGCCGCGGTTACGGCCGAACTCGCGGAAATCGCCGGCGTGCGCGCCGTGCCGCGCTTCAGCCGCATCTTCCGCTGGCCGCGCTCGATGGCGCAATATACCGTGGGCCATCCGCAACGTCTGGCCGAGATCGAAGCGCGCGCCGCCCAAGTCCCCGGCCTCTATCTGGCCGGCAACGCCTACCAGGGCATAGGCATTCCCGATTGCATCCGGATGGGCCGCGCGGCGGCGGAGAAGATACTGGGGAGGGGGGAATGAAGCCCGGATAGCAGGTCAATTCGGTTTTGCAGTCCAAAGATGGCTATTAGCGTGTGGGGCAGGATGCCATCCTGCGCGCGACCCAGAGGGTACCCCTGCCAACCACCGCGCGGTCCGATTGGCAATCGGACCGCAGCTTGCCAAGCTGCCCCACTTCTTCTTACAAGCTGAGTTCCCAGGCCCGCCGCGGCTCCGGCTCGCCGAAATGCGCGGGCGGTGGCTCACCCACCATTTGGAAGCCGGCCTTCGCATAGATGTGCTGCGCGGCATCGAGATCGGCTTGCGTCACCAGCATGATTTTCCGGTAGCCGCTCGCGCGCGCGAAGGCGACGCATTCCTCCACCAGGCGCTTGGCGATGCCCAGGCCGCGCGCTTCCGGTTCCACCAGCAGCAGCCGGAGCTGGGCGGTATCGGCGGAAGCCTTCACCAGCATCACCGAGCCCACCCGCACGCCGTCTTTTTCGGCGATCCAGCAGCGCTCGCGCGCGGCATCGAACTCACGCAGGAATTTCGCGCCGATCTCGGCCACCAGCGCTTCAAACTCCGTCCCCCATCCGCATTCCTGGGCGTAGACGACGCCGTGCCGGTGGATGATCCATCCGATGTCGCCGGGCTGGTGCGCGCGCAGCGTGAAAGGAGCCGGCGGCGCCGCCTCCGGCGTCAGCAGCGTCTCGATGGTGCGCATGGCATCGATCAGCCGCGGCCGGTCTTCGCGCCGCAGCGGATCCAGCATGGCGGCCGATTGGTTTGCGGAACGCCCGTCGAGCGGCGCCAGCGCCTTGCGCCCCTTGGCCGTCAGCGCGAGGTGGGCCTGCCGCCGGTCGTACAGCGCAGGCGTGCGGCTCACCAGGCCTCGCTTTTCGAATCGCGCCAGGACGCGGCTGAGATAGCCCGCATCGAAATCCAGGCTGTGCGCCAGTTCGACCGCCGTCACGTCCTGGCGCTGCGCCAGCTCATAGAGCACGCGCGCTTCGGTCAGCGAATACGGGCTGCCCAGATAGCTCTTGCGCAGCAGACCGATTTGCCGCGTATAGAACCGGTTGAAACGGCGCACCGCGGCGATCTGCGCAGGGTCGGCCGATGGCATCGAAACACCTCGAAGCCCATTCTCCACCCGTTACTTGACTCTGTCAAGTAATGGCGTCCACGAGCGCCTATTGCACCCAAACCGTCACGCCGCTTTGGCTGATCTGGTTGCCCACTTCGACCGCGATCGAATTCGCGCCGGATCTGGCCGTTGCCGGCACTTCCGCGTCCACCTGCAAAACGCCGGCCACAAAGCCGGGCGCTTCACCGGCCCATGCGACTTGCGCGGGCTGGCTGCCGATCGTCGCCGAAACGGCAAGCTGCGGTTGCGGCGTATATGGATAAGAGGCGGTCGCCGTGGTTACCGCCCCGGTGGCTTGAGCGGGATTCGTCAAGCCTTCCCCCGTCATATAGATTTGGACCACGCTCCGCAGGACCGCTGGGTTGGACTGCGTGTTCAGAGAGTAGTCCTGGTTGAGAATAGCTCCCGGACCGGTGCCACTTCCGTTCTGCGTGAACAGCGCCGGCGCGGCCGTGGTGAGTTGCAACGCGAACGGGCTCGACGTCTGCCCACCGTAGGTCACCTGCACGGACGGCGCCGAGTTGCCTGCGATCTCATACGGCACGATAGCGTTGATCTGGGTTGAGCCGACGTAAGTCAGCGGCGCTAGAAAGCCATTGAAGCTGACCGTGACACCGCCGATGGAGGTCGCGACCTTGCCCGTCGAATCCAGTGTCAGGAACGCGGGGTTCGCCGGACCGAGCAAGGTTCCGAAGATGGACACGATCTCGCCCGGCGAAACCGGCCCACTCGAGTAGCTGGCCGCGTTTACGACGCCACCCGGCGTAATGAACGGCGCGGTGGAGACAGTGACCGGTGCAACGTTAGTAGCATCATTGGCCGTCGCCGACGCCGAGCCGCCGCCCGAGACGGTTACCTGGTTGGTAACCTGCAATGGCGCGTCCGACGCCACGTTCACCGTCACCGTGATCGCCGGGTAACTGGCACCCGCTTCCAGCGCGTCGCTTCGCGTGCAGCTAATATCCGCACACGTCCATCCCGTACCCGCCATCGACACCAACGTCAATCCCGCAGGAACGGCCTCGCTGACTGTAACCGTTCCAGCGGTCGGGCCTGCCGAGGCGCTATTGGAAACCGTCACGGTGTAGGTGGCACTTGTCTGCCCCTGGGCGAAGTTGCCTATGTGCGCTTTGTCGACGCTCAAGACAGCCGGGCTGGTAGTCATCGACCACTGGTTGACCAGGTTCGCAACGTTGATCGAGCCCAGGCCGGTGGCGAAGTCGTAACCAGGGCCGGCGGAGTAAGCCGGGACTAAGGAGGCGCCGGAGACCGAAAGCAGGCCGACTAGGTCGGCAGCATTGCTGACGTAACAGTTCGGACTTCCGTTCAGGCAGGGTACGTCGATGTTGCCGGAAGTCACATCGTAAAAGACGCAACCATTGCCGGGCGCTATGGGATAGGACGTGTTACACACCTGTGCATCGGCCGTGTTCGGGCTGCTCGAACTGCCGTATTGGATCGAAGCAAGCTCGTAAAGCCTGGGATTCGCCAGCCCCTGGTGGGAACCGGTCTTCTGGTTGATCAGCGCCATGATGCCGGCGAAGGCGGGTGCACCAAAAGACGTACCTCCGCCGTAGCCGACGACGATTCCGCCGGGACTTGATGGGTCGCATGGGGATCCGTTGTCCGACTGGCAGTACGTATAAGAGTGCTGCATGAGACCATCGCCCGCAAAGAGTGAGACGTCCGGTACGTCGCGCCGGCCATCGGCAGGGATTCCGTTCACGCCATTCTGCCAGGAGGGTTTGGAATATAAGGCGCTGAACCCGCCGCTGCCTGCGTCAACGTCGAGGAATGGCTGCCCCGCCCCGCTGTTGCAGAAGGCCTCCACGCCTGAAGCTCCAAAGTAGGATGCTAGCGCGGGGCTGGCGCAACTGTCGTTCCAGGTCATTTCGGGAACATACGACTTGACCGATGCGAGCGTATTCGGGTCGCTGGAGGAATTCCAATACGCGCTCGAGGTCTGGCTCAGAAAATCGCTGAAATCGGTACCGCCAACGGCAACGTTGTAAGGAGTCGAAGCGTAACCATTTACTTGCAAGCCCCTCAGAACGGCGACCCCGTCCTGATCGCAGTATCCGGAGCCACCGTCCCCTGCGGCAACGACCACAGTGATACCTTCCGCCGCAGCCTGCTCCCACGTACCGTTGAAAAACTGGTTCTGGCTTCCCAGTGCCAGCTCACAAATTCCATAACTGGAACTCAACACCGGAGCCAGATTATTATCGACGATGTACTCCGCCGAGAGAGTAGATCCATCAGTGGCAGTGGTCGACTGCGAAACGACCAGGTTGATCGTCGCTCCTTTAGCGACGGCGCCTGCCCATTCGACGTCGGAGACGTTCTCAAATTCATTGTCAACACTGGCGATGCCTGGGTCGGTACCGTTCACGGTGATCACGGGATCGCGGGCCGGCAGGCCGAATATCGATCGAAAGTTGCGCACATCCTGAAGCGCGATGTTGCTCCGGGCGACGATCGCGACGCTCTGTCCGGTGCCGTCGATACCAGCGGTCCAAAGCGGCAGTACGTTGTAAATGGTGGCAAAATCGTATGGCGTAACTGCCCAGAACGTCTCGCCGCTGAGCGTCACGGTGTACTTCGGCGCGGAACTCGCAGGCGTCCAAGCACTGTCGCCGGGTTCCTTCCGAAGCGCGTGGTGCCTGGCCTTCGTGGGGAAATTGTGGAGTGACGCGATCCCAGCGACGACCGGTGAGAGAGCGGCGGGGACTTGAGGATCATGCGCATTCGCCCAATGCCGCTTGCCATCGACGAAGTAGCTGTGGATCGGAGTGTGCAACCCACGCTCCACCTGCGCAGCCGTACCGGAGAACTCCACAACACAGCGCCCATTAGCAACCCGATCCACCCGAAATCCCTGTGAGCGCAGCCAGTCCGTTATCTTCTCGATATCCTCAGGCGCGGGACCGAACTGGTCGCCAAACTGTTCCGGTGTCAGCCAAGCATGATAGTTAACCGATGCAGGGTCCTGCTGCTCCTCAATAAGTTGTTGCAGGGCGGCTTCCTGCCCTGGGCTGCGGCTCAGGATCAGCAGCATGCGCTCCATCGGAAGATCCGGCGGGGCCGCTCCCTGGTCGTATTCGGCTCGCGCCAGCGGGTGGGTGTTGCCCCGGAAAGTGACGAGCTTTGTTTCGTCGATGTCTTCGGTGATGCGCGGTGGCACGCGCCTCACCTGTTGCGCGAACAGGGGCGAGAACGTGAGGGCGAGAATGACAGCCCAGGATAAAAGCGAACGAAAAATCGGCATAGACTTGCTGCCTTTGATAGTGACCTCAATTATACAGCCGCACTCCGGCGAAGTTCGGCGAATAACAGGGAAAAGGCTCTAAAACACTGAGAATGCGATTGAGATTATCAGATCTCTGCGCGCGTTTGCGGGCCCACGGGCTGTGGAAGCTTGGGTGATGCTATTTGGCTGGCGGCACGGTCATTCTGGCCTGGCCGCTTTCGCCGAACCACGTCAACTCGAAACCGTTGTTGCGGGTCCGTCCGTTGGGCTTGGGGAAATAAAGATACCCAGCCACGGGCTGCGTGATGCGGCCGGTGGGCAGTTGCTTTTCGGTGAGCGACTGCTCGAGTTGATTGCGCGTGCGGTCCTTGGCCGCCGTGTTGGGCGGCGGCGGAGGCGGGTCGGTAGAGGGGCCGACGCCGACTTCCTCGATGGTGCCCACGCCGCTACGAGGGTTTGGGGCCGATTCATGCACGAGGACGGTTTCGGTGCCGGCGTGCACCTTGCCGGGTATGCTCGGCTGGCTCGCCGGCGGATAGGGAACCACGGCGGTTGCCACTACGTCCGGCTCAGACGCGCGCATGATGGTGCCGTCCGCACCCTGGCGGAGAGTGAAATCGGCCAACGACACGGTGGCTTCGCTGCCCGGCGCCGGATACAGCGCCACTTCGAACACCAGATATCCGGCTTGATCAATCCTGGCGCCGAGAATCTTCTTGGCTTGATCCGCCGAAACCGCGGCCGCCGCCAACGTGAGCTGTCCGGCGCTCGCGTGCGCCGGATACTCCGATGGGCCACTGCGGGGCGCTAGCCCGCTACCGGCCGCGGCCAGGGCCGCCACCAGAGGAATTGACAGGATTCGCTTCATAGTTCGACCTCCGCTGCTTCGAGTCTGTCGAATTGAGCGAGTAAATGCAATGGCTCTACAGAGTCATCCTGGCAGATCACCGGCGGCAAGACCGCCGGCGTTACCGGAGCTATCGCAACCGCAGGCTGTTGGTGACTACGGTGACGCTGGAAAGGGCCATGGCGGCGGATGCCAGCATGGGGGAGAGCAGACCTAGCGCGGCGATCGGGATGCCAAGCGTGTTGTAGGCGAAGGCCCAGAACAAGTTCTGGCGGATAATGCGCATGGTGCGGCGGGAAAGCTCGATCGCGTCCGGCACGCCATTGAGGTTGCCGCGCATGAGCGTGATGCCACCGGCCTCGATGGCGATGTCGGTTCCGGAGCCCATGGCGATTCCCAAATCCGCCTGGGCCAGCGCGGGCGCATCGTTGATGCCATCGCCGACCATGGCCACGCGCTTGCCCGCCGTCTGCAGCTTGCGAATCTCGGCGGCTTTTTGATCGGGCAGCACCTCGGCCAGCACGTGGTCGATGGCCGCCTCGCGCGCCACCCGTTCCGCAACGGCGCGGCTGTCGCCGGTGAGCATCCACACCTCGAGGCCCATGGCGCGCAAACGCGCGACGGCGGCGGCGGCTTCCGGCTTGATGGTGTCGGCGATTTCGAAGCTGCCCGCCGGGGTCCCATCCACCGCGACCGTGACTCCCGGCCGGCCCACCACTATCTGGCGCCCGTCCACACGGGCGCGCACGCCATAACCGGCCGTGGCCGCGAACTCTGCCGGCTCGGCGAGCGCGATCGCGCGTGCGGCCGCCGCTTCCACCACGGCTTTGCCCAACGGATGTTCGGAGTAGCGCTCCGCGCTGGCGGCCAGCCGCAGTAACTCGTCTTCACTGAAGCCCGCGGCCGGACGAATGGCGGTGACGACCGGCTTGCCGTGCGTGAGCGTGCCGGTCTTATCGAGCACCACGGTATCGATGCGGTACGCCATCTCGAGCGCTTCCCCGCCCTTGATGAGGATGCCGCGCTCGGCGCCGCGGCCGGTCGCGACCATGATGGCGGTGGGCGTGGCCAACCCCAGCGCGCACGGGCAGGCGATGATCAACACCGCTACCGCGTTCACCATGGCCGTGGCAAACGGCCCGAGCAAAAGCCATACGGCGAAGGTGACTACCGCGGCTGCCAGCACGCCCAGCGTGAAGTAGCCGCTCACCACGTCCGCCAGCCGCGCCACAGGAGCGCGCGCCCCTTGCGCCTGGCGCACCATTTCGATCATCCGCCGCAGGACGGTGCCGCTGCCGACCTGAGTAGCCGTGAAGCGGAAGCTGCCGGAGCGGTTGAAGGCGCCGGCAAAAACCGCGCCGCCCGGGCCTTTTTCGACCGGCATGCTCTCGCCGGTGAGCATGGATTCATCGATGGCCGATTCGCCCGCCACGATGGCGCCATCCACTGGAATGCGCTCGCCCGGCCGCACCACCACCGTGTCGCCGATGCGCACATCCGCGAGAGAGACTTCCACCTCCGCGCCGTCGCGCAGAATGCGCGCGCGCGGCGGCTCCAGATCCATCAGCCGGCGGATGGCTGCGCCGGCTTTGGCGCGGGCGCGCGCCTCCAGCAGCCGGCCGGTGAGGATGAGCGCGATGATCACGGCAGCGGCTTCGAAATACACTTCGTGTCCACCGCGCGCTGTTTCATAGACCGAATACAGAAACGCCGTGCCGGTGCCCAGCGCAATCAGCGAGTTCATGTTGGCCGAGCGGTGCCGCAGCGCGCTCCACGCCGCGGCGTAGAATCCGGCGCCGGAATAGAGCACCACCGGCAGCGTCAGCGCCAGTTGCACCCAGGGCCAGCGGTGCAGCATGCCGAGCGCCATCACCGGCAACGCCAAGCAGGCGGCAACTATCAGCCGCCGGCGGTAGAGCTGTTCGGCTGGCAGGCGCGCGCCGTTCTCCGGAACGCTGTAGCCCAGATCCTCGATGGCGCCGACGAAATCGCGCACACCGGCGCGCGCCGGATCGTACTCGATGGTCGCGGTCTCGGTGGCCAGGTTCACGTTGGCGCGGGTCACGCCCGGCGTCGCTGAAAGGGTCCGCTCAATCGAGCGGGCGCAAGCTGCGCAGGTCATGCCGCCCACGGCCAGGTCGATACGCTCTGGCGCGGCGACGCTCATGCTCCAACTTCGTAGCCGAGCTGGCGGATGGCGCCAGCCAGCGCTTCCGGGTTCACACGCGAGGAGTCGTATTCCACATCGGCCGTGGCGGCGTTGAGGTCCACGCTGGCCTTGCCGACGCCGGGCGTCGAGGCCAGCTTGCGCTCCACGCTGCGCGCGCAGTTGGCGCAGGTCATGCCACGCACGGAAAATCTCACTGTCGAATGGGCCATACTTTATATGATGCTCTTTTGGCCCTCGCCGTCACAGGAGGCGTTTTGACTTTTGCGGATTTGGCTCTGGCGCGCCGCATTGAGGGCGCCCAGACCGCGCAGGCGCTCGGCTGCGCGCCCGGCGGCGCGGCGGCGCTCGAGATCGCCGGCGGGTGCGCCATTTTCGCGGGCGTCGATTCGCCGCTCACCCAAGCCGTCGGGCTGGGCTTGAACGGCGCCGTGAGCGAGGCCGATCTGGACGAACTGGAAGGCTTCTTCCGCTGCCGCGGCGCGCGGGTCTCGATCGAGGTCTGCCCATTGGCCAACGCCCGCTTCCTGGAGATGCTGGGCGACCGCGGTTATCGCGTAGGCCAATTCGACAACGTGCTGGCGCGGAGCCTTACCGGAGTCGAAATCGTCATCACGCCCCGCGTGCGCAGGGCAACGCCCAACGAATCCGACCTGTGGGCACACTCCGTGGGCCGCGGCTTCTTCGAGCAGACCGAGCTCACCACCGAGGAGATGGACGTGGGCCGCTGGGTCTTCGGCATGCCCGGCGCGATGTGCTACCTGGCCTCGGCCGAAGGCGGCACGCCGGCCGGCGGAGCCGCGCTCATCGTCACCCAGGGCCTGGCCACGCTCTTCGCCGATGGCGTGGCGCGCCCCTATCGCCGGCAGCGACTGCACCAGGAGTTGATTGCGGCGCGCCTCAATGAGGCGCTGGCGCAGGGCTGCGACATGGCCGCCGCAGCCACCGCTCCGGCCGGCGCTTCGCAGCGCAACTACGAGCGGCTGGGCTTCCAGGTTGTTTACACCAGGGTAACGTTAACCAAATAGGAGGGAGCCGAATATCGCGACTTTACGATTTTGCCCTGCAACCGCTTGCTAACGCGCGCGGCTCCGTTCAATGCCGAATCGGAGCCGCGACCGTAAGGGAGCGGACGCTGATGGTCTAGATCGGCCGAGATTTCCACAGCGGCACGGCCACTACGTCCAGTAGGCCGAGGTTGCTCTCATTGACGTCCGACAACCGGCTGGTGGTCTGCCTGATTTGCTTGGCGGTCTGGATTCTGCTCAGCGGCCTGGACGATCTGTTCATCGCGCTGGTCGCCATCTTCCCCAAAGGCGAGCGCCGTTGCCGCTGGCCGACGGACGCGGAGGCTTCGAGCGCTCCCGAGCGCCGCATCGCCATTCTGGTTCCCCTATGGAAGGAGGAGCGCGTCATCGGGCGGATGCTGGAACGCAACCTGGCCGGTATTCAATATGCCAATTACGATTTCTTCGCCGGCGCGTATTTGAACGACGCGCTAACCACGGCAGCGGTGGCCGAGGCCGCCCGCCGATCGCCGCGCGTGCACCTCGCGCCGGTGCCGCACAACGGGCCGACCTCCAAAGGCGATTGCCTGAATGCGATCTTCGATTGCCTGCTCGAGCATGAAGCCGCAAACGGCGTCCGCTACGACGTGATCGTGACGCACGATGCGGAGGACGTAGTTGCGCCGGAATCGCTGCGGCTCATCAACTGGTTCTCCCGCGATTACCAGATGGTGCAAATCCCGGTGCTGCCATTGCCCACCGGCGTTGCCGAAATGACCCACGGCGTCTACTGCGACGAATTCACCGAGTGTCAGCTCAAGGACCTTCCGGCGCGCCAGCGGCTGGGCGGGTTTCTTCCTTCCAACGGAGTTGGCGCCGGCTTCGACCGGAACGCCTTGGAGCGGCTGGCTTCCACCCGCGGCGGCCGCATTTTCGACCCGGCCTGCCTCACCGAAGACTATGAAAACGGCTTCCGCCTGCACGCCCTCGGCTGCCGGCAGATCCTTGTGCCGCTGCGGCTTCCTGCGTCCGCGCTGGTGGCCACGCGCGAATACTTCCCGCGCCGGTTGCACGCCGCCATCCGGCAGCGCAGCCGCTGGGTGGCCGGCATCGCGCTGCAAGGCTGGGAGCACCACGGCTGGCGCGCCCCGCTGCGGCAATTGTATTTCTTCTGGCGCGACCGCAAGGGCCTGGTAGGAAACCTGCTTTCGCCCATCGCCAATCTGCTGTTTTTCTGCTGGGTGGCTGGCTGGGGCGGCATCGGCGGCATTCCGGCGTGGGCGTCCCGCTTGTGCACCGCAACTTTGAGCCTGTCGCTGATCCATTTCCTGATCCGCACCACGTTGAGCGCGCGCGTTTATGGCTGGCGGTTCGCGGCCGGCGTGCTGCCGCGCATGTTCTGGGGCAACCTGCTGAATTGCGCGGCCACCATTTCCGCCCTGCGCCAGTTCGCCGCCGCGCGCCTGCGCGGGCGCGCCCTGGCCTGGCGCAAAACCGATCACAAGTACCCGGCGTGTCCCACGCCCGGGCAGGGCCGGCTGGGCGAATTGCTGGTGCGCATGCGGGCCATCTCGCTCGAGGACCTCCAGGCAGCGCTGGGTACCTGCCCGCCGGGCATGCGCCTGGGCCAGCACCTGTTAAAGCTGCGCAAGCTGAAAGAGGAACAGCTCTACCAGGCGTTGAGCGCGCAGGCGGGCCTTGAGTTGGGTGTTCCCGATGGCGGCGAAGTGGTCGCCGCGGCCACCCGCGCCCTCCCCGCCGAGACCATCCGCCGTTTCAACGTGCTCCCGTACCGCGTCGATTTCGGCCAGCTCCACCTGCTGACCCCCGAAGTGCCCTCGCCGCGCTTGACGCAAGAATTGGCCGCCCTGTGCCCGCTCGATCTGCACTTCCGCCTGGTCCGCCCCACGGAATTTGAGCGCCTGTGCGAGCAGTATCTGGGGTGAGGAGGTTTCACTTTCCTCTTGCATTCTGTACACTGTACAAATACACTGTACAGTGATGAGTCCGGCGCCACGGGTTGGCATTGATCTCAGCTCTCCGGTCCCGGCAGGACGGCAAATCGTGGATGCCATCCGCGCCCACCTGGTAGAGGGCGAGTTGGCGCCGGGCGATATACTCCCCTCGGTGCGACGGCTCGCCATGGAGCTGGGCGTGCATTTCAACACCGTGGCGCAGGCTTACCGCGAGTTGGCCGAGGAAGGCTGGCTGGATCTCAAGCACGGCCGCCGCGCAGCCGTGATCGTCCGTGGCGCGGTTGACGACGCCGGACCGGACAGGATCTCCTATTTCCAGCGCCGCTTGCGCGAAATGGTGGCTGAGATGCGCGCGCACGGCGTTGCGCCGGATAGCATTGCCGCCGAGCTGCGGCTGTTCGCAGAAAGGCTGAAATCATGATCGGCATTCGCTTGCTGTTATTGTTCCCGCTGGTCCTCATTCTGATGCTCCTGCACGCGCTTCCGCTCCTGCCCAAGCGATCCAGACTATTCGGCGCGGAGGTGCCGCGCGAAGTCCGTTACGGAAGCGAGGGCGCCAAGCTGCTGCGCGGTTACCAACTGCGGCTGCTGCCGTTCAGTCTGGTGGCCTTGCTGGCCGCCTGGTGGGCTCCGGTCGCGTGGCTCTGGCTGACGGTCGCGTCTCCCTCCATCGCGGCGCTGTGGCTTCTGTACCGGTGCCACGCCGCTGCGGTGCGCTTCGCGCTCCCGGCGCCATCCACCCGCGAAGCGTCGTTAAGCGGCGATGCGGGCGGCCTCGCCCGCCGGCTGCTCTGGTTCGCGCCCCCGCTGGCTCTGGTGATGGCAGCCGCACTCTACCTCTGTGTGAACTGGAGCCGCATTCCCCTACGCTTTGCCAGGCACTTCGATTCGCAGGGAAACGCGAACGGCTGGGCGCTCAAAACGGTTCGCGGATGCTTCGGCCCTCTGGCGCTCGGTGCAGCGATCATCTTGTTCTTTATGGCGGTGTATATGGTGATGGAACTCGGTTCCAGAAGAGGGACCCAGCGGCCGGCGATGCTGGCCTGCCTGGCTGCGCCCGGTTATCTGGTCGGGCCGATGTTCGCCATTCTCGGACTGTTGCCTATGTTCGTCCCGCCGCTGTGGGTGTTTGTCCTTCTCATTGGCGCATATTTCCCAGGTTTGATCCTGCTGGTGGTCCGCGCGGTTTCGACGTCGCCCGGCGGCCCGTCCGAGGTGACTCCCGATAGCTGTTGGCATGGCAGTTTCTATTACAACCCGCAGGATCCCGCGCTGTTCGTGGACGGGCGGACGGGGTTCGGATTGACCGCCAACTTCGCGCGGCGTCTGGTCTGGCTGCTGCTGGCGATTATCCTCCTGGTCACTGTGGGGCTGTTATTACTCGGGTCAAGAGTACTAATGGGAGCCCCGGGGCCGGACTGGCATTCGCCCGCATACAGCAAGCTGGATTCGTTCGGCGAGCGGGCCGTGACGGTTGGCACCGGCGAGTGGAAGTTGCCCGGCACGCTGACTGTTTCACGGTCGCAGACACCCGTACCGGGCGTGATTCTGATTCACGGCTCCGGACCGGAGGATCGCGACGAAACCATTTTCGGCAATAAGCCATTCCGGGACCTCGCCGAAGGGCTCGCTTCTCAGGGCATCGCCGTGCTCCGCTACGAGAAGCGAACCAAGGAGTACGGCGCGAAGATGGCGCAGATACGCAATCTGACGGTGCAGGACGAGACGGTCGAGGACGCCGTCGCCGCCGTGACCCTCTTGCGCGCCGAGCCCGGCATCGATCCGAAGCGCGCCTTCCTGCTGGGCCACAGCCTGGGCGGTTACCTGATGCCCATGATGCTGAATCGGGCGCCGGAAGCGGCCGGCGGGATCGTGCTCGCTGGAACCGCGCGGCCCATCGAAGACGTCATGCTGGAGCAGTTCGACTACGCTGGATCGCTGCCCGGCGGCGACACTCCCGAAGCCCGGAAACAAATCGATGAATTGCGCAAACTGGCTCTCTCGGTGAAGGCCTTGCAGTCCGGCCACGAAGATGGGCCGGCGATCCTGGGAGCCTTCCCGCACTACTGGCTCGACCTGCGCGGTTACGACCCGGTCGCACAAGCGGCCAAAATCGCGCGGCCCTTGCTGATCCTGCAAGGCGAGCGCGATTACCAGGTGACGATGAAGGATTTCGACATCTGGAAGGCCGCGCTCGGGGAACGCGCGAATGTCACGCTGAAGAGTTATCCGGCGCTGAACCACCTGTTCATCGAAGGCGAGGGCAAGAGCATGCCCGCGGAATACATGACGCCTGGGCACGTGTCGGGCGAAGTGATCGGCGACATCGCACGCTGGATTCTCGCACACTGAGCTTCGCGGCGGTTGGCAGGCGAAGGCGCCTGGCAGGTCCGCCCGCGCCACGAGCTCCCGCTCAGATTTTGACGCCCGCGTATCGCGCCGCCATCCACCGCACGAATGCTTCCGGCGCGGCCATGGTGGAAAGCCGTCCCTGCCGCACCAGCGCCCAGTCGTCGAACTTGCCCGATTGTTTGATTTCCGCCAGCGTGGTGGGCGGCTCCAGGCGCGCCGTAAACTCCAGCTCCACCACCGCGGATTTTGGGTTCTTCGGGTCCGGCCGCGGCTCGCCGCGCACGGTGGCCAGACCCACCACCGCGGAATTGCCGCCGCTATGATAGATGAAGACGCGGTCGCCGGGCCGCATCTCGAGTATGGCGCGCACCGCTTGTGGATTGGTGACGCCATCCCACACAGTACGCTTGTCGCGCTCCAGGTCGTCGAGCGAATAGGTTTCCGGGTCGGTTTTGGCGAGAAAGGATGCCATAGCCAACTCTAGCAGGTCCACAGGCCGCGCCGGAACCGTGCATTCAGCGCCGGATGAGATTTAGTTGTGGCGTCAAACTATATGGATGCTGTAAAGTTGTAGACGTAGCGCCCATGCAGATTCGCGACATTCGAGCCACCACGGTAACCGTTCCCCTGGAGGCGCCGCTGCGCCACGCCAACGGCTGCCATTGGGGCCGCTTTGTGCGCACCATCGTGGAAGTGGAGACCGATAACGGGCTGATCGGCCTGGGTGAAATGGGCGGCGGCGGCGAATCCGCCGAGGCCGTGTTCCGCGCGCTGAAAACCAGCCTGGTGGGGCACGATCCGGCGCGCCTGGAAGAGATGCGGTTTCGCATCGCCAACCCCACCGCGTCGCTGTACAACAACCGCACGCAAGTGCTGGCCGCCCTCGAATTCGCCTGCCTCGACATCCTGGGCCAGGCCTGGGGCGTGCCGGTCTCGGAAATCCTGGGCGGCCGCCTGCGCGACCGCGTCCGCTTCGCCACCTACGTTTTCTTTCGCTACGCGGATCCGCGCACGGGCACGGGCGAGGTTCGCACCATCGACCAAGTGGTTCGCCAGACGCGCGAATGGAAGCGGCGCTTCGGTTTCGCCACTCACAAGTTGAAGGCCGGCGTGTTTCCGCCGGAATATGAGCTGGAGGTTTATCGCGCGCTGGCCGCCGCGTTTCCCGGCGACTCTTTCCGCTTCGACCCCAACGGCGTGTGGAGCGTGGAACAGGCCGTCCGCTTCGGCCAGGCTATCGAAGACCTTCGCAACGACTATCTCGAGGACCCCGTCTTCGGTCTGAATGGCATGCGCCGCACGCGGCAGATGGTGCGCGTGCCGCTCGCCACCAACACCGTAGTTGTCAATTTCGAACAACTGGCCGCCAACGCGCTCGATACCGCGGTGGACGTGATACTGCTCGACACCACCTTCTGGGGCGGCATACGCGCGTGCGTGAAAGCCGCCGCGGTGTGCGACACGTTTCAGTTGGGAGTCGCCGTGCATTCCTCGGGCGAGCTGGGAATTCAACTTGCCACTATGTTGCATCTGGGCGCGGTGCTGCCCAACCTCAGCTTCGCCGCCGACGCGCACTATCATCACCTGACCGATGACATCATCGAAGGCGGCCTCATGCACTACGAAGACGGCGCCATCCGCGTGCCCGAAGGCCCCGGCCTGGGCGTGCGCCTCAACCGCGAGAAACTGCGCGAGTATGCCGAACTGTACCGCCGGCTGGGTGGCTACCCGTATGACCAGGACCCGGCGCGCCCCGGTTGGGCGCCGACCGTTCCCAACGACCGCTGGGCCGACCCGGCCGATGGCCGTCCGGTGGAGATTCCCTGTTGACCCAATGAATAGAGATTGCCATGCTGCCTGAACAATGGAAAACGTTTAAGAGTGCCGCCCGCCTCGAGAAACTGGACAAGGTCCCGATGGCGTTGATCGTCGACAGCCCGTGGATTCCGGGCTATCTCGGCATCAAACACCTGGATTACTATCTCGACCGGGAAGTCTGGTTTGAGGCCAACCTGAAAATCATGCGCGAGTTTCCGGACATCATCTTCATTCCGTCCTGGTGGATGGAATACGGGATGGCGGCCGAACCATCGGTGCTTGGGGCGAAGATCAAATTCTGGCAGGACAACACTCCCAGCGAATATCACACGCTGTATCGCCTGGAAGATATCGATCAGTTTCCGGAATATGAAGTGGAGGCGGACGCTTTCGCGGCCCTCACGCTGCACCGCATCGGCATGGAGCGGCAGCGCATCCTGGACCACGGCTACATCCTGCCCATGGTGACTTCGCGCGGGCCGCTCTGCACGGCCGGGTTCGTGCGTGGCACCACGGAGTTCATGATCGACCTGGTGGAGAATCCGGAGGGCGCGCACAAGCTGATCGACCTGTGTACAAGGGTGGTGATCGACTGGCTCAAGGCGCAGCACAAGGCGATGGGCGGCACGGTGGAGGGTATTTTCATCCTCGATGACATCGTGGGCTTCGTCAACGAGGAACATTACGAGGAGTTCGCGCATCCATATCTGAAACGGATTTGCGACGCGTTTCCGGCGGACTGGGTGAAACTCTACCATAACGACGCCGAGGTGGACGCCTGCCTAGACCACCTGCCGGACGCAGGTTTCAACATGCTCAATTGGGGCAAGCAGCGCGACATTCGCGAAGTGAAGCGGCGGGTGGGCAAGCGGATGTGCCTGATGGGCAATGTCAATCCGCTGGAGATCGCGGTTCGCGGAACGCCCGAAGAAGTGAGGGAAGCCACGCTCGACGTCTTGGAGGGCGCCGAGGGCGAGGGCATGGTTCTCTCGGTGGGCGGCGGAGTGAGCCCCGGCATGCCGCGCGCCAATATCGTCGCCATGCTGGAAGCGCTCCAGGAATTCAATGCGAGCCGCAACGGCGGAGGAGCGCGGCATGGTTGATTACGCCCTGATGAACCAGTGCCTCTATGAAGGCAAGGCCAAGGAAGTCGAGCAGATGACCAGGGACGCGCTGGCCGAGGGGCGCGCCGTGCAGGAAATCCTCAACGAAGGTTTGATCGCCGGCATGAGCGTGGTGGGTGAGGATTTCAAGCACAACGTGCTCTACGTGCCGGAGGTGTTGATCGCGGCGCGCGCGATGAAAGCGGGAATGGCGGTGCTGAAGCCTCTGCTCAGCGCCAAGGGTAGCGGCGTCAGCCGGATCGGCGTGCTGCTGATGGGTACCGTGCGCGGCGATCTGCATGATATCGGCAAGAACCTGGTATGCATGATGGCGGAAGGCGCCGGGTTCGAAGTATACGATATCGGGGTGGATCAGAGCGTGGACAAATTCATGGCTGCGGCGGCGAAGTCGAGGCCGGACATCATCGGCATGAGCGCGCTGCTCACCACCACCATGACGTATATGAAGACGGTGATCGATGGCTTTGAGGCGGCCGGCCTGGGGAATATCAGGATGGCGGTGGGGGGCGCGCCGATCAGCCAGATGTTCGCCGACGAAATCGGCGCCGATGGATACGGCGCGAACGCTTCGGCCGCGGTCGACCTGTTTCTGCGGCTGGCTGCATCGAGGAAGCAAGATGGCGACCTACAAAATTCTGTACTGGCAGGAGATACCGGCGCAAGTGAAGGCTGAGGACGACGCGGACGATGTGACCCTCGAGTTCCCCGCGAAGTTCATGGAGCGCATCGACCGCCTGGCCGCTCAGCGCGGCCTGCAAGGCTCCGACGACTACCTGGCGCAATGGCGGTGGAGCGAGGAAGAGGAACGCGAGGGCCCGGCGCGCGAGGTCGCCGAAGCCGTGCGCGCCGAACTCGAGGCTCAGGCCACCTGGTAAGACGCTCGAGTCATGGCAGCCACCCTCATTATCAACGGACATTCGGTCGAGGCCAACCCGGCTGCGTCGATCTTCGATCACGCCGAGACGCTGGGCGTCCGCGTCCCCACCTCCTGCCACAAGCAGGGCAAGTGCCGCGAGTGCATGGTCGAGGTGACCGAGGGCGCCGAGCTTCTCTCGGAGCGCACCGAGGAAGAGCGGCACCTCAGCGGCAAATTCCGGCTCTCGTGCCGCACTCACGTGACAGCGTCGAGCGGCGAGGTTCGCTGCCACACCATGCGGCGCGGGAACATGCGCGTCGAAACCAAATCCGCCGGCCTTCCCGAAGGACTGCGCGGCGTCCATATCGATCCGGCGGTGGTCCGCGACGGAGAGCGCATTCTGCTCGACGGTGAAGAGATCGAGCGCGCTTCGGGTCCGCTCTACGGCCTCGTCATGGACCTGGGAACCACCACCGTGGTGCTCCGCCTTTTCGACCTGGAAACCGGCGCGCGGATCGCGGATGCGTCGTTCGAAAACCCGCAGCGGTTCGGCGGTTCCGACGTGATGTCGCGCATCCATTACGATTGCTCGCATCCGGGCAAACTGCTGCGGCGGACGCTGGCCGGTTACCTGAGCCACGCGATCGAGGAGTTTCCGGTCGCTCCACTCAGCATTTACGAAATGGTGGTGGTGGGCAACTCCACCATGCGCGATCTGTTTTTCGGCCACAGCGTGTATTCGATCGGGCAGAATCCGTACCGCTCCATCACGGAAATCGAAATGGCCGAAGGCAAGCGCTCGACAACCAGCCTGAGCATGATTGGGCGGCAGGCGCTGCTGCCGATTCATCCGCGGGCGCGCGTTTATGGCGCGCCGATTATCAGCGGCCATGTGGGCGCCGACGCCGCCGCCTGCCTGCTGGCCGTCGACATGGCGCACGAAGACCGCTTGATCGCGATCATGGATATCGGCACCAACACCGAATTGATCGTCGGCAATCGCCATCGCATCCTGGCGGCGTCCTGCCCGGCGGGACCGGCCTTCGAGGGCGGCGCGATCGCCTGCGGCATGCCGGCGCTGGGCGGCGCGATCGAGGATGTGACGGTGGACGCGGCCGGCAATGTCGCAGTGAGCGTGATCGGCGGCGGTCCGCCCCAGGGCATCTGCGGAAGCGGCCTGATCGCGCTCCTCAGCGAGTTGCTGCGCACCGGCCGGATGAACGAAATGGGTAGATTCATGGACGGCGAAGCCGGACCCGCCGATGCCGGCGGCCGCATCGCGCTGGACCCGGAGGGCGCCGTATTCTTCCTCGAGAACGATGTCAGTGAGCTGGCCCAGGCTAAGGGCGCTCACGTGGCGGGCTTGCAGGTGGTGGCCGGCAGTTACGGCGTCGAGTTCGGCGATATCGAGGTCTTCTACCTGGCCGGAGGGTTTGGGCGCAACCTGTCCGTGCCGGCGGCCACGCGCATCGGGCTGATCCCGAAGTTGCCGCCCTCCCGCGTGGTGCAGGCCGGTAACGCAGCGATCGAGGGCGCGTCGATAATGCTGCTTTCGATGGCCAAGCGCCGCGAGCTGGAGGAAATGGTCCGCCGCGTCGAGCACTGCCGCCTGGAAACTCATCCGCATTTCTTCGATTTGTTCGTCGAGGGATGCCAGTTCAAACCGCTGGAAGCGGTCGAGGTGGCCGGATGACGCCCCGCGAGCCTCCCGTTAACGCCGGCGATCTTGTCGCCGGTGATTTGCCGAGCGTCCCCCGGCCTTACGCGACAGACGACGGAAACCGATCGTCTGTCCTACCTCCGCAGTTGAATCTCACCGGATCGTTCCCCGAAGTCGATGTCCTCGAAGCAGAGTATCGCCGGCTGCTGGGCTATCCGCGTTCCGCGGCGCTGAGCGAGCGCGCTCAGGAGCTGGCCGGCTGGGCGCGCGCGTGGTACCGCGCCAACGGGCAGCCGTGGGTATACGCGCGCGAGGCCGCCGAACTCGAAGTGGTGGGCGACATCGTCCGGCTCGAGGGCGCGCCGTTTCGCAGCTTGCGCCTGCGGTCGCTCGTCGAGCAGGCCGCGGCCGGCGGCGCGGTTCTGGTGGCGGCCAGCGCGGGCGGCGCGCTCGAAGAGGAAGCTACTCGGCTGTGGCGCGAAGAGAAGCCCGACGAATATTTTTTCCTCGAAGTGTTCGGTTCGGCGGTGGTCGAGTGCCTGATCACGATTGCCGGCGCCCGCCTTTGCGACTGGGCCGAATCGCGCGGGATGGCTGTGCTTCCGCATGACAGTCCGGGGTATGTGGATTGGGACATCCGCGAACAGGTGCGGTTGCTCGACCTGCTTCGCCGCGGCGGCCGGCAACCGTTGCCCGGAGAATTGGAGACGCTCGAATCGGGCGCGCTGCGTCCCAAGAAGTCGCAGCTCGCGGTCTTCGGCGTGACTCGCCACACGGAGCGGGTGCGCCGCTTGACCAAGCTGTCGCCCTGCCAGAACTGCTCGTATACGCCCTGCCAGTTTCGCCGTGCTCCGTATGCGCGAAGGGCTTGCGCAGCGCCGGAGGAAATACCAATACCAAGATGAAACCACGCCTGCAAGACGCCATTCGCACGCGCCCGCTCCTCGGCGACGGAGCCATGGGCACGCAACTGATGCTGGCCGGACTCGAACAGGGCAACTGCGGCGAGGCCTGGAACCTGACGCAACCGGAGCGGGTGCTCGCCATTCAGCGCCGCTATGCCGAGGCCGGTTCCGATTGCATCATCACCAACACGTTCGGCGGCTCGCGCATCATGCTCAACCGACATTCGCAGGCCGGCCAGGCGGTGGAGATCAATCGCGCCGGAGTGGAGATTGTGCGGCGGGCGTTCGGCGGCCGGCCCGGCTACGTCATCGGCGACATCGGACCGTTCGGCGGATTGATGGAGCCCTATGGCGATTTCACCGAAGCGCAGGTGCGGGAAGCCTTCCGGGAACAGGCCAAAGCCCTGGTGGATGCGGGCGCCGACGCCATCATCGTCGAGACGCAAACTTCGCTCGAAGAGCTGGGGATCGGCATCGACGCCGCACGGGAAGCCGGCGCGGGGTGCGTCATCGGTTCCATGGCCTACGATGTGACTCTGGATGGCTCGACCTTTCGTACCATGATGGGCGTCGACCCCGAACGTGCCGCGAAGTTCATGGAGGAACGCGGCGCCGATATCGTCGCCCTGAACTGCGGCACGGGCATGGATATGGAACACGCGCGGCAAGCCGTCGAGCGATACCGGGCGGTATGCAGCCTCCCCGTGATGGCGCAGCCGAATGCCGGGCAGCCTAAGCTGATCGACATGAGAGTGGTGTACGACGAAACGCCGGAGCAGATGGCGCGCGGCGTCGAGCCGCTGCTTGAGGCGGGTGTGAGTATTCTCGGCGCCTGTTGCGGCAGCACGCCGGAGCACATTCGCGCATTTCGAAACAGGATGGACGAATACTTCGAATCCAAACCGCGCCGGAGCGAACTCGAACATGAAAATCAAACTCTGTGATGTGAATGCCGCGGCGCTGGAGAAACTGCCGCAATCGACCGATGACAAGTCCGGCATCGGCGTGCATTACGTGGATGCGTACATCAAACCGATGAACCAGAAGCTGGAGAACGGCACGCCGGTGAAGTGCAAACGGCGCGGGCTCAAAATCGTCTTCAACGTAGGCGCCAGGAAGGGCGAAGGCCTGATGCGCCGGCTGGCGGTCGGCCCCGACCCGGTGGCGATGCTCGACGCGGCTTTAGCCGAAGCCGCCGCGGCCGCGGGCGTCGGGCTGGCGGTGGAAGACAACGCTCTGTTTCTCAGCTACGAACCGGAATGATGCGGAATTACCTGGAACTGACGGATCGGGTCGCCGTGGTGATCGGCGCCACCTCGGGCATCGGCCGCACACTGGCGCTCGGCCTGGCGGCCCACGGCGCGAATGTCGTTCCCACCGGCCGGCGCGTCGACGCGGTGGAAGCGGTTTGCCGGGAAATCGAGCTGGCCGGGCGCCGCACGCTGGAGCAGACCACCGACATCACCAGCCGCAAATCCATCGAGGAGCTGCGCGATCGGGTGATGGAGCATTTCGGCCGCGTGGATATCCTGGTCAACGCCGCCGGCATCACTTTTCTCAAACCTACGCTCGACGTAGCGGAGAGCGAATGGAACGAATTGTTCGACACCAATCTGACCGGCGCGTTGCGCGCATGCCAGGTCTTTCACGCGCCACTGAAAGCCAGCGGACGCGGGCGCATCGTCAATATCGCGTCGCTCGGCAGTTTCGTGGCGTTTAGCGAGGTGGCAGCCTACTGCGCGGCCAAGAGCGGGCTGCTCTCGCTCACCCGCAGCCTGGCCTGTGAGTGGGCTCAGGAGAGGATTTCGGTGAACGCCATCGCGCCCGGAATCTTTCCCACGGAATTGAACGAGGACCTGGTGAGCGGCACCGCCCGCGGGCGCGAGATGCTGATGCGCACGCCAATGCGTCGCTTCGGGAAGCCCGAAGAGTTGGTGGGCGTGGCCGTGCTGCTGGCGTCGGACGGCGCCAGTTTCCTCACCGGGCAGTGCATCACCGTCGATGGAGGCTACCTGGCCTCCGGCGTCAATTCGTAATGGAGAAGCGGCCATGTTGCTGAAATCCATCTTCGCCACTGCGCTGGCCACCGTCTGCCTCCACGCCGAATCCGGCTACGATGCCTGGCTGCGCTATCAGCCCATCGAAGGCGTCGCGCTGGCTCACGTGCGCGCCACGCTGCCTGCGGTCGTAACAACTCTGAGTGACGCCGGACCCGAGGCCGCCGCGCGCGGCGAGCTGACCCGCGGCTTGCGCGGCTTAGTGGAAAGAACGTTGCGCGCCGAAACTCGAATTCCGCGCGAAAGCGCCATCGTGCTGGGAACTCTCGATGAGCTGGGCCGCGCCGCGCCGCAATGGAACCTCTATGCCCCGCTCCCCGAGGACGCTTATTGGCTGAAGACCGTGGTGGATCATGACACCCGCTACACCGTGGTCACGGCGTCCAATCCGCGCGGCGTGCTGTACGGCGCTTTCGCCCTGCTGCGGAAGATCGCGCTCGGCGAGCCCGTCGATTCGCTCGATGAACGCAGTACGCCTTACGCGCCCATCCGCTGGGTGAACCACTGGGACAACTTGGATGGCTCCATCGAGCGCGGCTACGGCGGCCGCTCCATCTTCTGGGAAAACGGCCATGCGCGCGCCGACCTCGCTCGCGTGGCGGATTACGGGCGGCTGCTCGCTTCCATCGGCATCAACGGCTGCTCCATCAATAATGTCAACGCCGACCCGCGCCTGCTGGCGCCGGAAATGATCCCGGAGGTGGTGCGCATTGCCGCCGCCTTCCGCCCTTGGGGCGTTCGGGTGGTGCTATCGGTCGATTTGTCGAGCCCCAAGATTCTCGGCGGCCTGGATACCTTCGATCCGCTCGACGCCGGCGTCGCCGCCTGGTGGAAACAAAAAGCCGATGAACTGTATCGGGGCATCCCGGATCTCGCCGGCTTTGTGATGAAGGCCGATGCGGAGGGCCGCGCCGGTCCGTCGAACTACCATCGCACCCACGCCGACGCCGCCAATATGGTGGCGCGTGCGCTCGCGCCGCACGGCGGCCTGCTCTTCTACCGCGGCTTTGTCTACGACCATCACATGGACTGGCGCAACCCGAAGAACGACCGCGCCCGCGCGGCCTATGACAACTTCCACAATCTCGATGGCCAGTTCGACTCCAACGTGGCGATCCAGATCAAGAACGGGCCGATCGATTTTCAGGTGCGGGAACCGGCCTCGCCGCTTTTCGCCGCGTTGGAAAAAACCAACCAGGCCGTCGAGCTGCAAATCACGCAAGAGTATTTTGGCCAGGCGCGGCATACCGTCTTTCTGGTGCCGATGTGGAAAGCGACTCTCGATTTCGATTTTCACGCGGGCGGCGCATCGACGCTTGTGAGAGCGCTGGTGGCGGGCAAGACCTTTCATCGACCGGCGGGCGGCTTCGTCGGCGTGGCCAACGTGGGGCTCGACGAGAACTGGCTCGGCAATCACCTTTCGCAGGCCAACCTGTACGGCTTCGGCCGCCTCGCCTGGGACCCCGATCTCAGCTCGCGGCAGATCGTCGAAGAGTGGGCGCGCCTCACGTTCGGCGGCAACGCGAAAGTCGATGAGACGGTGGAGGCCATTCAGCTCGGCTCCTGGCGCACCTATGAGAACTACACCGGCCCGCTGGGCTTGCAGACGCTCACCGACATCACCGGCAATCATTATGGTGTGAACGTCGAGTCGAGCGAGCGCAACGGCTGGGGCCAATGGCATCGCGCCGATGAAAAAGGCGTCGGCATGGACCGCACCACCGCTACCGGCACCGGCTACATCGGCCAGTATCCGCCCGAGGTCGCGCGCGCCTGGGAATCGCTCGCCACCTGCCCCGACGATCTGCTGCTCTTTCTCCATCACGTTCCGTACACCTACGTGCTGCACGATGGCAAGACCGTCATTCAATATCTCTACGATTCCCACTACGAAGGTGCGGAGACGGTTGCCGGCTACGTCGAGCAATGGAAAACGCTGGCTGGGCTGGTGGACGAGCGCCGCTATCGTGAAGTGCTGGCGCAACTCGAATACCAGGCCGGACAGGCCGTGGTGTGGCGCGACGCGGTGACCGAGTGGTTCCGGCGCACCTCCGGCATCGCCGATACGCGCGGCCGCGTAGGCCACTACCCAGGACGCTTCGAAGCCGAATCGATGCACCTGGATGGCTATCAGGTCCGCGATGTTGTGCCCGCCGAAGACGCGTCGGGCGGCAAGGCTGTCACCTGCGCCGGCGCCGCCGAGTGCAGCGCCTCGCTCAAATTCGATGGCGCGGCCGGCTGGTACACGCTGCGCGTTCAATATTTCGACCAGCGCAACGGCATCTCGCATTACCGGCTGCGCGTGGCCGGACAAGCGATCGATGAGTGGGACGCCGATCTGCTGTTGCCCACCATCAAGCTCGATTCCACGTCGTCTACGCGGCGCGAAATCCGCGGTGTGGCATTACGCCATGGCGACGAGATCCGTGTCGAAGGCCGCCCTGATGGCGGCGAACCCGCCGCGCTCGATTACATCGAGATCGCGCCAGAGAAATGAGTGAAGCTCGTGTCCCGCCTCTAAACTCGTTGACAAAACCCGACGAGGCTACGGCCCCATTTGCAGGGCCCAGAGGCCATGTTTAGGGTATCCCGCGCCGGCACGGCTAGCCGTGCCCTGATACGAGGCTCCGGAGTTATGTCTGCGAACTTGTGGACGGAACGCTAGTAACTCCCCGTTGTCGCGTTTGTACTGGGTGTCCTACGACGGCTCGCAGGGCGCCGCCTTGGGCACCGTCGGCAGCGCATAAAAGCGCTTGCCGCAGTAACGGCAGTGCCGGGGGACGCGGCCGAATCGGACCATCAGCGCGTCGGCCAATCCGCGAGGCTTGGAAGGAACAACATCTTTGCTGAAACACCGGGGACAGCGCAATTCCCCAGGCTTCAAGTCGGGCTCGTCCGCGGTTTCCAAACCGTGATTTTAGCACTGCCTCCCACTCACGTTGCCGGCCTTCGCCGGGTGGTAGCCTGTTGGTCGTGCGCCCTGTCTTCCTGTTTTTGTCGCGGCTGGCCTGGCTGCGAAGCTGGCTGGAGACTTCGTCGGCCGCCAGACGACTGGCCTCCCGCTTCGTGGCGGGAGAAACGCTCGAAGAAGCGCTGGCGGTCGGCCGCCGGCTGAAGGCGGAGGGCATCGCTCTCACGCTCGATCGACTTGGCGAAAGTGTCACCTCGCTCGACGAGGCCGCTCGGGCACGCGATGAATACCTGCGTGCGATCGAGACCATGCAACAGTCCGGCGCGGAGGCCAACGTCTCCCTCAAACTGACGCAGTTCGGCCTGGATCTTTCGGGCCAAGCGTGCCGCGCCAACGTCGAGCGGTTGGTGCGGCGCGCCGCCCAACTCGGCGGTTTCGTGCGCGTCGATATGGAATCGAGCGGTTATGTGGATCGCACTCTCAGCCTGGTGACGGATCTGTACGCCCGCTACCGGGCGGTGGGCACGGTGGTCCAATCCTACCTGTATCGCGCGCAGGGTGACGTGGAGAATCTATGCGACCTCGGCATTCGCGTGCGCCTGTGCAAGGGCGCTTACCTGGAAAATGCCGGCGTGGCGTTCCCAAACAAAGCCGACGTCGATCTGAATTATGTGACGCTGATGAAGATCCTGCTCGAGCGGGGTAACTACCCCGCCATCGCCACGCACGACGAAAGGATGATCGCCGAAGCCAAGGCCTTCGCCGCGGCCAAGAACGTGCCGCGCGAGAGCTTCGAATTCCAGATGCTTTACGGCATACGCCGCGACCTGCAAAGGCAACTGGTGGCGGAAGGCTACCGGCTGCGCCTATACGTGCCGTTCGGCAAGGCCTGGTATCCCTACTATATGCGCCGCCTGGCCGAGCGGCCGGCCAATGTGCTCTTCATTCTGCGCAATCTGTTCCGGCGATAGGAGTAAGAAGTCGGGAGTCAAAAACTGGTTCAGACTCTCCGAAAGCTAGGGTACGCCGCCACCCCCACTCCCCTTCCCGAACCTGCGCAGGCGTGATTTTCAACGGAGCGGTCCGGCTGGTGCCGATATCGCGGGCCGCGCCCTGGTAGCGCCGCCTACCGCTTGAACGCCGCGCGGCCCGCGAATCGCGAATGCCCTTGCAGCCGTTCTTCAATGCGGAGGAACTGGTTGAATTTCGCTACGCGCTCGCTGCGGCAGCCCGAACCGGTCTTGATGTGACCGGCGCCAGTGGCCACCGTCAGATCCGCGATGAAGGTGTCCTCGGTTTCGCCCGACCGGTGAGAGACAAAGCAGCGGTAGGCATTGCGCGCCGCCAGTTCCATGGTGTCCAGGGTTTCGGTCACCGAACCGATCTGATTCAGCTTGATGAGGATTGCGTTGGCGAGTCCCTTGTCGATTCCCTGCTGGAGGATTTTCGCATTGGTGCAGAAGAGATCGTCGCCCACCAGCTCGATCTTGTTCCCGAGAGCGACCGTCAAATTGCGCCAGCCCTCCCAGTCGTTTTCACCCATTCCGTCCTCGAGAAGTACGATCGGGTATTGGTTTGCCCATGACTCCCAAATCTTGATGAGCTCGTCGGAGGTGATGGCCTTCTTGGTGGACTTGAAGAGCACGTACTTTCCGTCGTCCCACATTTCACTGGCGGCCGGGTCGAGGCAAATCGAGATATCGGTGGACGGTTTGTAGCCGGCCTTGGTAATCGCTTCCAGAATCAGTTCGACCGCTTCTTCGTTGGATTTCAGATCCGGCGCGAAGCCTCCCTCATCGCCCACCGCGGTCGAGAGACCTTTGCCGTTCAGCACCTTCTTGAGCGTGTGGAAGGTCTCCATGCCCATGCGGATGGCCTCGGTAAACGATGGCGCGTTGTGTGGCGCGATCATGAACTCCTGGAAGTCGACGGTGTTGTCGGCGTGCTTGCCGCCGTTCAGCACGTTCATGCACGGCACGGGAAGCGTACACGCGTTGGCGCCGCCCAGGTATCGATACAAGGGCAGTGAGTGAGCGTTGGCCGCGGCACGGGCGGTTGCCATGGACACGGCAAGAATTGCATTGGCTCCCAGCTTCGCCTTATTGGGCGTTCCATCGGCATCGATCATCGCCTGGTCGATGGCTCGCTGGTTGGTTGCGTCCTTCCCGATCACGGCGTGGGCCAGTTCTTTTCGGACGTGACCGGCGGCTTTGGTGACGCCCTTCCCGCCATACCGCTGCTTGTCGCCGTCACGCAGTTCGACGGCTTCTTTCTCTCCCGTCGATGCTCCCGAGGGAACGGCCGCAACGCCGACCGCGCCGCCATCCAGCGCAACTTCGGCCTCAACGGTAGGATTCCCGCGGGAATCCAGGATTTCACGACCCACAACGCTAACGATTTTTGTCATCTATGACTCCTTGTATCTTGCGAATGAGGAAACTCCCACCCGACGGCAGGAGCAATCGGAACCGGTTGCCCGGAACGGCGAAGAGGTGACGCTCCGTCACCCGGCGTTCTCGAAGCTCGACTATAACTCATGGCGCGTGCAGCGGCAACACGGCGCACGGTGTGCGGGATAGGGAGGTTGCGGGAATCTGGCGCATCGCCCGCGACGGGGCTGCTGCCCGCCGAACGAGCGCTCAGCTCCGCCCTGCCGCTTCCTCGGCCAGCACCAGTGCGCCGAGCACGCCCGCGCGGTCGCCCAGCTCCGGAAGCACGACGTAGCTCTCTATCTCCTCGACGATCTCAACCGCTTCGATATACCCGTTCAGCAGCCGGGCCAGCTCCGCGCGCACCATCGGCAGCAGGCACGGCTGGTGCAGCACGCCGCCGCCGATCACTACGCGCCGCGGCGAAAGCGTGCACACCAGGTTGTGCAGCCCGAGCGCCAGGTACTCCGCTTCGAGCGCCCAGGCAATGTGCGCGGGCGGCAGCTCGCGCGGCGCCATGGTCCAGCGCGCGCGCAGCGCGGGCCCGCTTGCCAGGCCCTCCAGGCAATCGCCGTGGAACGGGCACGCGCCGGGGTAAGGATCGCGCGCACGATCGTGCGGAATCCGCAAGTGGCCCATTTCCGGGTGCAGCAGTCCATGCAGCAGTTTTCCATTCACCATGGCGCCGCCGCCGATGCCCGTGCCCACCGTGAGGTAAATGAAATCCGCGAAGCCTCGCGCGGCGCCCCACCGCGCTTCCGCCAGCGCGGCCCCGTTCACGTCCGTGTCGAAACCCACCGGCACGCCCAGGCCGCGGCCAACCGCGCCAGCCACGTCCGTTCCGCGCCAGCCCAGCTTGGGTGTGCAGGTAATGTAGCCGAAAGTGGGCGAGCCCGGATGCGGATCGACCGGCCCGAACGACGCAATCCCGACCGCTTCGAGGTCGCGGCCCGCCTCCCGACGGAAGAACTCGACCACCGCTTCCAGCGTCTCCGCCGGCGTGGTGGTCGGAATCTGCGTCGTGATTAGGTCCGCAGGCGTGGCGCCGATCCCACAGACGAACTTGCTGCCTCCCGCTTCAATTGCGCCTAACACGTTGTCGATTGGCTCCTGCTGTTTAGCATGTCCGCCGTGGCCGATGTGGCGATGATAACACCGCACCCGCGATGCCCGATCGAAGCCTCGCCGGCAACATCCCGATGCGGCGGGGGCCCGGTGTACACTGCCGGCGTGCGGGCCGCGACGTAAAGCCTTGGCGCTACGAGGTTGCGGAAGCGGCGGCCGCCGCCAACTGGGAGTTGGTGGTGGTCCAAATCGACTTAATGTTGCCGCCGGCAGTGATGAACAGAGTTGCCGACGCCAGCGCGACGAATGCGATCAGGAGGGAATGCTCGATCAGGTTCTGTCCCTCGTCTTCCCGCCAAAAAGCGCGCATCGATCCGCCAAATCCTCCCAACAAGTTCCGCATAACAGTTTCGCCTTATGTCGTGGCGGCCAAGCGCCTCCGTCTTGCCGCTGAGATTGCGCTCAGGGATGCCGCCGCTGGTGCTTTCAATCTCAGGCTATGGCAGCGACCGCCCTAAAAGCCAGAGTCTCTTTGGGTCACCGGAAATGGCTAACCGATGGATGACTATGGTGAATCGACGAAAGTTAGCAGACAAATACTGGCCAACGTGATTATAGGGTGTGGCGTAGGCGCCCGGCTACGAGGTTGCGGAAGCGGCGGCCGCCGCCAACTGGGAGTTGGTGGTGGTCCAAATCGATTTAATATTGCCGCCCGCGATGATGAACAATGACGCGCTCGCCAGGGCGACGAATGCGATCAGGAGGCTATTCTCGATCAGGTCCTGTCCCTGGTCTTCCAACCAAAAGGCGCGCATCGAGGCGCCAAATTCTGCGAACCAACTCGTCATGGCTACCTGCCTTACTTAGGTTATAACTTCTGACACCCTTACTACCAGACTAACGGCGCATACACCCTAAAAACCAGAGTCTCTTTGGGTTACGGGAGATGGTTGACCGATGGATGACTTTGGTGAAACGACTGAAGTTAGTAATTCAATGCTGTCCAATGCCAATATCCTATCGACAACTGATGGCACGCAAAGATGATGCCCGCGCCGGGAGAGCTCCTATAGTATGTAGCGGCTAAGGTCCTGGTCTTTCACGATGTCGGCCAGGTGCTTGCGTACGTAAGAAGCGTCCACCTTGACGGTTTTTTTCTTCAGGTCCGGCCCCTCGAAAGAGACTTCTTCGAGCAGCTTCTCCATGATGGTGTGGAGGCGGCGCGCACCGATGTTTTCGGAGCTCTGGTTGACTTGCGCGGCGAATTTCGCCACCTCTTCGAGCGCATCGTCGGCGAGGAGCAGCCTGATGCCCTCGGTTTCGAGCAAGGCGACGTACTGCTTGGCCAGGGCGTTTTTCGGCTCTTTGAGGATGCGGATGAAGTCTTCGACGGAAAGCGACTTGAGCTCGACGCGGATGGGAAAACGGCCCTGCAACTCGGGGATGAGATCGCTCGGTTTGGAGACGTGGAAAGCGCCGGCGGCGATGAACAGGATGTGGTCGGTGCGCACGAAGCCGTAGCGCGTGTTCACGGTGGTGCCTTCGACGATGGGCAGGATGTCGCGCTGCACGCCTTCGCGGCTGACGTCGGGACCGTGGCCGGATTCGCGGCCGGCGATCTTGTCGATTTCATCGAGGAAAATGATGCCGCTCGATTCGACGCGCTCGAGGGCGGCGCGCGTCACCTGATCCATGTCGATCAGCTTCTGCTCTTCCTCCTGGACCAGGTAATCGAGCGCCTCGGCCACCCGCATCTTGCGCTTCCGCGACTTCTGACCGAACAGATTGGGCAGCATGTCCTTGAGGTTGATGCCCATTTCCTCGATGCCGGCGTTGGTGGTGACTTCGAGCGTCGGCGCGCGGTCCTTGACGTCGATCTCGACCATCCGTTCGTCGAGTTTGCCGGCGCGGAGCCGTTCGCGGAGCTTCTCGCGGGTGCGTTCCACGCTCTCGCTGGGCTCCGGCTGCGGCGGCATCAACAAATCCAGCAGGCGGTCTTCGGCGTTCATTTCGGCGCGGTCGGCCACTTCATCGAGGCGTTCTTCGCGCACCATGTCGATGGAGATATCCACCAGGTCGCGGATCATGGCCTCGACATCGCGGCCCACGTAGCCGACTTCGGTGAACTTGCTGGCCTCGACTTTGAGAAATGGCGAATTGGAGAGCCGCGCCAGACGGCGCGCCAGTTCGGTCTTGCCGACGCCGGTAGGGCCGATCATGAGGATGTTCTTGGGCATCACCTCTTCGGCCATTTCCGGCGACAGCTTCTGGCGGCGGATGCGGTTGCGCAAGGCGATGGCTACGGCGCGCTTGGCATCGGCTTGTCCGACGACGTGCTTGTCGAGCTCGCGCACGATTTCCCGCGGAGTGAGCTCGTCGAGAACCGGTTCTTCGTCCACGGACTGGCTCGGCAGATAGATCACCATGGCGCTACCCCAACTCCTCGTAGGTCACGTTCTCATTGGTGTAGATGCAGATCTTGCCGGCGATCTGCATGGACTGCTCGGCAATGTGCTTGGCGGAAAGCTTGGTATTGCGCGCCAGCGCCAGAGCGGCGGAAAGAGCGAACGGGCCACCGCTGCCGATGGCGGCGATGCCTTCGTCGGGCTCGATGACGTCGCCGTTGCCGCTCACCAGGTACGTGATGGTCTGGTCGGCCACCAGCAGCAGAGCTTCCAGGTGGCGCAGCACGCGGTCGGTCCGCCACTCCTTTGCCAGTTCGACCACCGAACGCGGCAGATTGCCGTTGAATTGCTCAAGCTTCGTTTCGAAACGCGCGAAAAGGGCGAATGCGTCGGCCGTGGAACCGGCGAATCCGGCCACGATTTTGTCGTTATAGAGGCGGCGAACCTTGCGCGCGGAGGCCTTGATCACCTCGTTGCCGAGGGTCACCTGCCCGTCGCCGGCCATCACGACCTTGTTGTCCCGGCGGACGCAGAGCACCGTCGTGGACCTGATTCTTTCCTTCATGTTTGTGCGCCTTCATTGTATCGCACGGACTTCGCGTGGCCGGGAAAAAGCCGAGGGGTGAGGCATCGCTCGCCCCCGCAACGGAATCGTTGGGCCCGGCACGCCCGGCCCGTCTCCGCCAGCGGCCAGAAACGGTCTATCAAGCCACGTGCGGCCCCGCATACTCCCTGGCCGCCCCCCGGGTCACACATACTACGAATACTCCCAACCCCCCGTCCCCGCGCGTTTTGCCGCCGTTTTTCCGCCCTCCGCATGCCGCTTCCGCCCCTCCTCCGTGCCACAGTTAAGGCAGGGAGCGTGTTGCAGGCACCCGGCCTGCAGCTTAGCCGGCATCGATGATCGCAAAACACCAAAAAATGGGCGAATTCGCCCTGGAAATCGGCGGCCCGTCATCCTGTTTTCAATGACTTAGCTCTCCAGTGTGGGGCGAATTCGCCCCACACAAAGCCGAGATGACTCTTCGGCTCACGCCACGAGCTATAAGAGCTTTTCGAGCACGCGATCGAGCAAATCGCGGCCGGGGACGCTGCCCTGCGCGATGCGGGCGTTGCCTCCGCCGCGGCCGCCGACTTCGGCTAGCGCCGCTTTGAGAACCTGGCCGGCGTCGATGGCGGAATCGGCGGAAACCGACAACAGCACGGAAGGCGGATCGTCGACTGCGGCCACGAAGACGGCTTTGGGCTGCCCGGTGAAACTCTGCGCCAGCGTCCGCAGTGCCTCGAGGCCGCCGCGTTCCAGGCGCCGTGTGTGACGGCGCATGCCGTCGCCACCAGGGGCTGTCGCGGCGTAAAGCTCGCGGCCCTGAAAAGCCGCCAGTTCCAATTCCAGCTTGCGGCGGGCTTTGTCGGCGGCGCGGGCGGTTTCGAGATGCGCAGCCGCCGCGGCAGCCAGGTCGTCGAGTGACACGGAGAAGAGCTGCGCGGCGGCGGAAAGCGCTTCGAAGTCCGCGCGGGCGCGGCGCACGGCCCGGCCGCCGCAGACGAACTCGACGCGGGTGGTCTCGCGGACTTTCTCGATTTTGCGGATGAGGATGGGCCCGATCTCTCCGGTTGAGCGCACGTGCGTGCCTCCGCAGGCGCTGCGGTCCAGGCCCGCGATGCTGACGATGCGGAGCGTGCCCTCCCGCTCGGAAGGCTTGCGCAGGCCGCTGGCCGCTGCTCGATCTTCGAACTCCACCGTCATCGGGCGGTTCTCGAAAACCACCGCATTGGCGCGGCGCTCCGCTTCGCGCACGGTGCGCGGGTCCGCCGCTCCGCCTTCGAGATCGATGGTCGCGCTGTCCGCGCCGAGGTGGAAGCTCACCGTGTCGAGCGCGAAGTCTCCCGCGAAAACGGCCGAAAGAAGATGCTGCCCGGAGTGCTGCTGCATGTGGTCGAAGCGGCGCTCCCAATCGATGGCGCAATCGGCTACGCCGTTGCCGAGCGGCGCGCTCAAACGGTGCGCGATGCGCCCGCCTTCGTCGACCACGTCCAGCACGGCCCGGTCGGCAATCGAACCGGTGTCGCAGGGCTGGCCGCCCGAAGCCGGATAAAACGCAGTGCGGTCGAGATACACGGTGAGGCCGCCCGCGGCCACCTCCACCACTTGCGCGCGAAACGAGCGCAGGTAGGAATCGGCATAGTAGAGACGCTCCGTCATGGGGACACCGCTATTGTGCCAAAAGCGGCGTGCCCGCCGCTTGGGTGCGGGACATAGGAGTTCGGTATGAGGCCACAACAGGGCCAGCCCAGAGAGTGAAAGAGAATAGCCCAGTGCGTGAGCACGGGGACCATGCGTGAAAATCGCCCGGCCCCGGAACGGGGCGCCAGACGAATCGCGCGCTCGCTTGCCTGCCTTGCTGTTCTCTTCCGCCCCGTTCCGGGGCTGCGCGATTCGTTTGCGTTCCCAGTGCTCACGCACTGGGCATTGTCTATCGCCCCTGCCGGGGCGCGCTGGCTCGCTTCACTCCTTTGACAGATCGGGCGTACGTGGTACGCTCGGAAACTCGCTGTTTTCCGGGGAACCAGCGATTCCACAACTTTCATGTCCCGCACCCCGCCGCTTGCGCCGGCGCCGCCAGGTTGGTTACATTGATAGAGTCAACTCCAAGCGCGCGCCCGTAGCTCAGTTGGATAGAGCGTCTGGCTACGAACCAGAAGGTCGGGTGTTCGAGTCACCCCGGGCGCACCAGTAACCTATTTATTTATCAGTTCGTTACGGCGCGCTTAGCACACGTAGCATCTGGCAGGTCAGACTGAGTGTGCCCAGAACTGTGCCCACCCCTTACCACGCGGGCCTTTTCCATTGCAACCAGGATTGTCTGCTCTTGCGGATGAACGTACCGCTTCGTGATGCTCATATCCCGGTGTTGGCGAGGTACGCGAAGGTCCACGGATCCATGTGTGGCGCCCAACGAGTGAGGCAGGCGTGCCGGAGTGTTCCCAGTCCGGTTCCGTGTCCGGCCACACCAGCAATTGAAATCGTTGAATCAGGCCGTCGTTGCTCGGGCCGTCCTTGAGCGCATCGGCAAGACAGGAGCGAAGCCGACCGGGTTGAATTCCGCCCAACACGGACATGCAGTACGCTTCCACTTGGATCGTGCCACGCCCGATGCGGTCTATTGTGTATCCGGTGTCACCGTTCCACGCCTGCAGGCAGAATGCCCGCTCACCCTCGCGGCCCACTCGATCCAACTGGCCCCACCAGCCTGTCAGCGCGTCTCGGATCACGAAGATCCCCGCGGGATTGGGGGTTGCCCAAACACACCACAATCGGCACTGGCAGGCTTATCTTCAGCGTGCTTCGCTCGACCAGCCCTGTTTACGCGCGCCTCTCGCTGTTCGTGTTCGGCCTCCTGAAGAGTAATGGGTCTGATAAGCGCTCAAGCTGGTACTCTACTTGAGGAGGCGGTATGCACCCGATTCGTTGGGCGGCGGAGCTGTGCCAGGATCTGCGGTTCGGGACCCGCCTGCTGGCGCGCTCGCCGGGATTCACGGCAGCATCGGTAGCCTGCCTGGCGATCGGCATCGGCGTCACCGCGTCGGTTTCGAGCGAATTGCAATCCATGGTGTTTCGGGACCTGCCGGCGGTGCGCGGTCCGAGGGACCTCGTGCGGTCCCAGACGCCTATGCCGTACGGCGACTGGGAGGAGTTTCGCAACCGCAGCGATGCGTTCGCGTCGTTGGCCGCGTTCATGGGCCCCGTGCCCTTCGAAATCGCTGCGGCTGGAGGCCAGGCAGAGCGGGTTTGGGGGCAACTGGTTACCCCCAACTACTTCCGTACGCTGGGGGTGGAACCACTGGCGGGCCGGCTGTTCGGGGTGGAGGAAGATCGGGCGGGCGCCGCTTCCGTGGCCGCGATCAGCGCGCGTTACTGGCGCGCGCGCTTTGCCAGCTCGCGTTCCTCCGTGGGGGGAACCATCCGTGTCAACGGACAGCCGGTAACGCTGATTGGGGTGGCGCCGGAGAACTTCCTGGGGGCTGATCCCATGCTCTCCGCGGCGGATATCTGGATTCCGGCTACCGCTCCGCCTGGCGTTGCGCCGGAGTTGGGCCGCCTGCGCGACCGGCAAGCCACAGCCTTCGTTTTGATCGGACGATTGAAGCCGGGGCGGACGCCGGCCCGGGCCGAAGCTTCGCTCGAACCGATCGCCCGGCGCCTGGAGCAAATCTACGACGATCCCGGCAAGGACCGTAAGGAGCCCCGAGTGATCCTGCTGCCCGGAGGCCGGATCTATCCCCTTCGCGACGAAGACCTGCCCAAAGTGGTGGGACTTCCCGTCGTGCTGGTCGGTCTGGTTCTGCTGATGGCCTGCATCAACGTGGCCAACATGCTGGTGGCGCGCGGGGCCGCGCGGCGGCGCGAGATTGCCGTGCGGCTTTCCATCGGCGGGAGCCGCGCGCGCATTGTGCGGCAGCTTTTGACCGAGAGTCTGCTCCTGGCGGCGCTGGGGGGCGCGGCTGGCCTGGGGGTGGTGCGGTGGTACATGGCGTACTTCGCCTCGATACGCGGCACGCTGCCCGGCTACATGACCTTGGACTGGCGCCTGGACTGGCGCGCGCTGGTCTTTTCGGCTTTGTTGACGCTGATTTCGGGGCTGCTGTTCGGGCTGGCTCCGGCGTTGAACGCAACGCGCGACGATATCGCATCGGCGCTGAAATCCACCGTTCCGTCGCGCTTGCGAGCGCGCCGCTGGTTCAGCCTGCGCAATATCCTTGTGACGAACCAGATCGCCGCCTCAATGGTGTTAATGTTGCTGACCGGCTTTATCGTGATTGGCATCCGGCGCGCCAGTTCCGCCGATCCCGGCTTCGATTATAGGCATCTGTACCTGCTGAGTCTCGACCCCGTGCGCGATGGCTACGATGCAAAGCGCGCGGCCGATTATTTCGACAAGCTCCCGCAAAGGCTGGCGCGCATACCGGGAATCGGAGCGGTCAGCGTGGCCCAAACGCTTCCGGCCGCGCTCGGCGGGGTGGAGTCGCTCATCACCGCCAAGGTCGAGATCGCGGGCGGCCCGAAGGCGCTGGGCGCGATCCGGAGCGACCGCGTCGGCCCAGGCTTCTTCGAGACTCTGGGCATTCTGGTGCTGCGCGGCCGCGCCTTCACCGAGCGCGATATTGCCGACGGCTCAGCCGTTTTGATGGTGAACGAGACGATGGCGAAACAAGTCTGGCCGGGACAAGACCCGGTGGGCCAGATGCTGGATTTCGAGGGCAAACTGCACCAGGTGATCGGGGTGGCGCGCGACATTCGACCACCGCTCCCGCTAGGGCCGTCTCTTCCGGCCGTCTACCAGCCCAATACGCCCTCCGGTTTCGCCGTTCCTTCCCGGCAAGGCGTGACCGTGGTGGTTCGGGCGCAGCCCGGATTCGACGCGGCCGTCAGTCTGCGCCGCCAGGTGGAGGCCATCGACGCGCAGGTCGTGGTCCTCGACGTCCGGCGGATGGAGGACATGGTGGAGCAGATCTATTACATGGCGCGCGTGGCTGCCGGGGTCTACGGAGCGATGGGCGTGTTCGCGCTGGTCCTGGCGGCCGTCGGACTGGCCGGCGTGACCGCCTATTCGGTGGCGCGGCGGACGCACGAAATAGGCATCCGGGTGGCGTTGGGCGCCAGCCGGCGCAACATCCTGGGCCTGGTCCTGCGGGAGTCGGCCGCGCTGTTTGCCGTGGGCGATGCTGTTGGCCTGGTGGTGGCGCTCGCCATGATGCGCGTGCTCGGCAGTATTTTGGATGCCTTGGCGCAAGCCACCCAGACCAGCGCCTCCGATCCGGCGATCCTGGTGGGCGCGCCCGCGCTTCTGGTCGGACTGGCGCTGGCGGCGTGCTACATCCCCGCGCGGAAGTCGGTCCGGATTGATCCCGCCGCGGCGCTACGCAGCGAGTAAGCAGCGGCACCGACGAATCGTACCGAGTACGGCCGGGACGTTCAACGGCGTCGGAACATCCTATCAACGGCACTAGGGGCGGCAGAATACTTCGGGCAGGATGCGGTGCGCGATTACTTGCGCTCATGCGTTGCGCGCATCGGCGGTTAGCTTAGCGGCTGGGAACGGTTCTACAATGACACATAGATTTTGCGGAGATCCAGAAGCATGTTGAATAGTGTTACACCTTTCTTTATCGTTGACGACTTGACGGCGACGATTCAGTTCTACCAGTCCCGGCTTGGCTTCCAAGTGCGCCACAAGGGAGGGGATGGGCGGGGCGCTGATTTCTGGGCGATGCTCGGGCGAGACCAGGTAATGTTGATGTTTAAGCACATTACGCCGGATGTTCATCCACAACCGAATCCTTCGCGCCACGAATGGGCCGCCTGGGATGCCTACATCTTCACAACTGATCCCGACTCGCTCTACACGGAGTTTCTTGCCAGGAACGCTCTCGTGCGCCGGCAACTGGCCAACACCAGCGACGGGCTGCGAGCCTTCGAGATCACGGATAACAGCGGGTATGTTCTGTGCTTTGGCTGCCCGATTGAGAAGTAATTCGATATAGAGCGCCAGAAGCCGCCAAGCGTTTTTCGAGGACTCCGAAGCGCCGTCGGTTGTCCGGCCGGAACACGGGCCACCCGGAAACGGGCGCGCCGCCAGGGGCAGCAACCGATAATGAATATCGCTCGCGTGAACAGGCGCCGTTCATGCTTGGGACGGGCCCATTCGACGGTTTGGCGACTTTCACGGTACGGCCTCAGGGACTTCTCACTCATGTGGATTGCTTCCGCTAACCAACTATCCAGAATTTGATCGCTTACCGGGTAGGGAAGCCTGGCATCCCATTGGGCAAACTTCTACTGTGAGAGGTCGAACTTCCGGCGTCCTGTTGTCGTATGTGTTTCCGGCACATGACTCGCACAACGAACGCACGGATCGCCGGCTTCACGTTCCTGTTCTATATCGCAGCTGGTGTCGCCATCATGATCCTGTCCGGCCAGGCAGCCGGCGCCGGGGGGACCACCACCAAGCTCGCGGGCATCGCTCAGCATGCGCCACAAGTACGCCTGACCGTCGTGCTCGGCTTGCTCTCGATGATGAGCGCTCTGGTGCTGGCGGTGACGCTCTACGGTCTCACGCGCGACCAGGACCCGGAGCTCGCGTTGCTGGCCCTGACCTGTCGCGTGGGCGAGGGCGTGCTCGGTGCGATTTCTACCCTCGCTACAGTGGCCCTGCTCTCCCTCAGCACGGCTGGTGCTGGAGCACCTGTCACGGAGCCTGCGGCAGCGTACGCGCTGGGCGACTTCCTGTTTAAAGTGCAAGGGTGGAACACGATCATCGGCGCGACATTTTTCGCCGTGGGCAGCGCTCTCTTCTCCTACCTGTTCCTGCGCGGCCGGATTATCCCTGTGCAACTGGCTTGGCTGGGGGTCGTCGCGTCGGTCCTGCTTGTGGTGGGCCTTCCGCTACAGTTGGCAGGATTCCTCAGCGGTTCGATCACCTCGGTCATGTGGGTACCAATGGCCCTGTTTGAGGTTCCCCTCGCGCTGTGGCTGCTCATCAGAGGTGCCGCCACGCCAGCGCCGCGGTAAGCGGTCGAAAACAAGTTGCGGGCCATTCCGAAGGGCGCGCGCAGCGCTACCGATATCAGGTCTTAGCACTGCGAAGCAAAAGCGTTCACTCGTCCGGAACGGCGGGATGCAGTGAGGGACGACAGCGGCTGACAAACGCTACACCGGATGGCACTCGATTAGTGAAGACGCTTCTGTGGGGATGATCCGAGTGAGCGAGAAGCCGGTTGCCGCAAGGAGCGAGCGGAACTCCGTTTCCGTACGTTCACGAGCGCCGATTACCATCATCAGCAGTTCCCCGGAGACGTTCGAGTGTGGGTGGGTGCGCGCCGGATTCCGAGGCGAGTTCGGCGTATCGTTCTGGGCCCGGCAGCAAGCAGATCCGGGATGCGCAGCTTCGCCGCAGCATAGATTGCCTGCGCGGCAATGATGGCGGGCCAGATGTATTCCCTCGGATCGGCCGGAATCGCGGTTCACCTCTTGAAAAAGGCTGCCGTGCGGACTCCAATAATCTAATGGCTAGTGGCCCCGCTGTCGTTGCTAACCATGAGGCTCGACACGTTCACAGGCTCGAAGTCGGACAAAGTGAGACTTGTGATGCACGAAAGATCGTTATTGTTCCAGCGGGCGTCGGGCGTGCCAATCAGCCCGCCACTGTCTCCATTGTCGGCCAGGATGATTCCATAGTTTCGGAATCCGGCAATGATAATGGCGGCTTGCGGACTTGTCTCGGCGCACGAGGGAGTCGCCACCGAGGCCTTCAGCCGGTAGATCTCGCCGGCGGCTCCCGACATGGTGCAGCTTGCGGGAGGAGTAGCTTGCGAGATTAGCGACTCCACGGGAATGGAACTCCCTTCCGTAGTCGTGCAACTGCCGACGCCGGCTGTTTGAGTCGCGGGCCAGACCCAGTAATTCAACATGTGATTAAGTGTGAATCGAATGGGATGCTGAATCGTACCGTTAGGTTCGCTGGGTGTGCCAGTCCCGATTACCTCGTCGGCATTGGCGAGCAGCGGCGCAACCGGAAGACCAGCGGCATCGGACGTCCCCTGCCCTTGCGGCGTCAGGGCATTCGAAGATACGTTGGGCCAAAGCGCATTGGAAGAATCGGTCCAGGGACCGCCTTCGAATATTCCCTGCCACATCTCGTAAAGGGCAGGGTTGTTTCCGTCGCCCGCCTCGAGGTAGACCAGAACGTGCATGTCTCCGCCGGTGTTAAGCGCGTTGGCGGTACCCTCCACCGGAGCATACGCCGGAATTGGACCAGAGGTGAAATAGGACTGATACAGCGTGGTTGTAACCGTCACATCCGGCTGGTTGTACGGAACTTCAATGGCCGGTATTCCATTCGGAAAGTTGGCATACTGATCGCCGAAGAACGGTTTGATCGTCTCCGACAAATAGCCGCTGTACATAGGCGCCGCGGGGGAAGTATCCACGGGTAAGCCGGTCGTGGCCGCATCCACGCGATGGTGAAAGATAGAAGTGGACGGGAAGATGCTGGCGAGGAACGCATTGCTGCCATTGATGGCGAAGCTGATGTCCTGAGTCGCCCGTGCACCTGTCGAGTCAGTAACGACAAGCTCGGGTATGTAGGTGCCTTGACCGCCGATCAGCGAGCTGCTGATGGTCCCTGTCTTTTCGTCGAGAGACATCCCCTCAGGCAATGGAGGATAGTCGGTGACATCCGTGCTTAGCGAATACGTGTAGGGCGGAGTGCCACCGCTGGTGGTTATGGTGCAGCCGTCATACGCCGCGCCTTGCGTTCCGCCTGGGCACGACGTGGCGGTGATCGCCAATGGGCCGCTGGTAACTTTGCTATTAACCGTGAAGCTCTGCGACACCGGTGTGGCTGCGGCATAAGTGATGTTGCCTGCCTGCGAGGCCTGGATCGTGCAAGTGCCAGCGGCGATGAATGTCGCGGTCGAGTTGGCAACCGTGCATATGATACTTGTGGTCGAATCGAACGATGGCGTCAAGCCAGAGCTGGCCGTGGCGAAGAGAGCGAGCTGCGTTCCCACCGTCTGCGTCCCAGGATTAGCGAAGGTAATCGTCTGTGGAGTCAGGCTGGCGGCATTCACCGTCAACGTCGCCGCGTTGCTGGTCACGCTGCCGGCCGTGTTGCTCACCGTCACCGTGAAGGTCGAGCCGCTGTCCGTGGTTGCCGTCGCCGGCGTGGTGTAGCTGCTGGCGTTGGCACCGTTAATCGCTGTGCCGTTCTTCTTCCACTGATAACTCAACGGCGCGGTACCACTGGCCCCCACACTGAACGTCGCCGTCCGTCCCGCCGTCACCGTCACGCTTTGCGGCTGCGTCGTGATCTTGGGCGCCACCACGGCGGCATTAACGGTTAAGGTGGCGGCGTTGCTGGTCGCGCTGCCGGCCGTGTTACTCACTGTCACCGTGAAGCTCGATCCGCTGTCCGCAGTTGCCGTCGCGGGCGTGGTATAGCTGATGGCGTTCGCACCGGTGATCGCCGTGCCGCCTTTCTTCCATTGATAACCGAGCGGCGCGGTTCCCGCCACCACTACGCTGAACGTGGCCGTCTGTCCCGCCGTCACTGTCACGCTTTTCGGCTGCGTCGTGATCGTGGGAGCCACCACGGCGGCATTCACCGTCAAGGTGGCGGCGTTGCTGGTCACGCTGCCGTAACGATTTCGAACCACCACGGTGAATTTCGCTCCATTGTCGGCCGCGCTGACGGCCGGCGTGGTGTAGGTGCTGCGCGTAGCCAACGAGATCGCGACTCCGTTTTTTTGCCACTGATAATCCAGCGGCGTAGAACCTGCAGCCACTGCCGTGAACGTGGCGGTTTGCCCTACTGTCACCGTTTGCCCAACCGGCTGAGTCGTGATGGTGGGAGCGGCGTGCCTAGCACCGCTGATCCTGTCCTGCGGCTGGACGGAGTCCGAGGGCGCGGGCGCGCCATTCGCGGCGGCTGCGCCAAACAGGCCGGCGGCTATAACCGCAAGCCACAACCGGGAACCGATCCTCCGGTTCTCATGGGGGTGGATCAGTGAATTGTGAGCGGTGAGTATGAAATCGGTCATGGCAGTAAGGACTCCGGCTTCCCACGGCAAACGGTCGTATGGGTGTGGTTGTCATTCGCAGAGGCCGAAACTGCTGAAACGACAGGAGCTGTTTCCGTTGCGATCCGAAGCGTTGGCGGCCTATTGGGCTTAGAATTGCGCCTCAGGGTCAGAAAACTTGCTGCGGCAGCCACACCCAGAGACGCCATAAGTACCATATCAATTTAGTTATCGTACTAGTAGTTCTAAGTCAATAATACTATACACGGAGAGGTAGGGCCGCGTCAACCCGAAAAAGTACAACGGAACGTCGCTCGAACAGTTCTATGGCCGTTCATGACGATCACGGTGAGGCCCGCGGCAGACGCCGCCAGCGCAATCGCAGCGGTTCGCGACACGGTTCGCGGCATCGATGCCGGCATTCCGGTATTCGAGGTCCGCCCGATGTCGAGTTGGGTCAGCGACTCCACTTGGCGCCAGCGCCTGGGCATGGTTTTGTTGGCTGTCTTCTCGGGCGTAGCGCTGGTGTTGGCCAGCATCGGGGTCTATGGCGTCATGGCATATTCGGTGGCGCAGCAGACGCAGGAAATCGGCATCCATCCGGCCCTCGGCGCCACCCGCGCGCTGGTAGTGAGCATGGTGTTGCGGCGGGCGTTGCTCTTGACCGTCACCGGCGTGACCAGCGGCGCCGGCGCCGCGCTTCCACTCGCCGGGCTGCTCGGCTCTCTGCTTTTCGAGGTGCCACCCTCCGATCCCGCCGTATTCAGCACGGTCGCATCATCGTTGATTTTCGTCGGCGTCCTCGCCGGCATGGTCCCCGCCCTGCGCGCGGCGAACACGGACCCTCTGCTGGCGATTCGCAGCCAGTAGCGATCCGAAACTGCCATTTCATAGTCCTTTCGAACAGGAGACATGCAAGTCTGGTTCCGTTAGGCGATAGATGCCCGACCTCGCGCAGCCCTCGAGTGCGGTCAACCTCCCTTCCAGCGCCAAACACAAATTGTTGCATTCAAATCTGTATCGAGATACACTTCTGTATATGAAGCATTTACGACGGTTGACGCGCCGGGAGAGCCGGGACGCGACGCGTGCCAGATTAATTGCAGCAGCGGAGAAGGTCTTCATCCGGTTCGGATTCGACGCCTCGTCGGTGGAGCGGATTGCGGAGGCGGCGGGGTTCTCGCGGGGAGCCTTCTATTCGAACTTTAAGGATAAAGACGAACTTTTTATCGCAGTGCTCAACAAGAGACGGCTGGCGATCTCCAGTGCGCTCGAGGAGATCGTCCGCCGCGAGCCGAACATCGCCAGACGCCTGCGGGCCGTGCGCGACTGGTATGTGAACCAGGAACAGCAGGGGCCGTGGATCATCCTGGAAACGGAATTTACTCTGCGCGCCAGCCGCAATCGGGCGGTAAAGGTGCGTCTGGCGGGACTGCGGCGGCAGGAATTGGAAACCTATGCGGCGCTGGTCGCCGAGCACTTCTCGCAGGCCCGGCGTCCGCCGATTGACCGGCCCGAAACGATTGCGCTCTCGCTGATGGCGATTGTCCAAGGCCTGGGCCGCTTATCATTGATCAACACCGATCGCAGCGCGCGGGGACGGTTCGCCGAGGCTCGTAACCTGGTGTTCAACCGCCTGATTGCGATTGAGGGCGGCGCCGCCGCGCGGAACGCGGAGGCGGAGAAATGAGGAGGCCACTTGGGGTTGCGATCGCCCTGGCGGCGATTCTCGAAGCATGTTCCTCACGCCCCGCCAGCACACCGGCTCCCACGGCGGTGCCGGTAAAGGTAGGGCAAGCCCACCACATTCAGGCGCCTGCCACGGTGTCGGTGAGCGGGTCGGTCGTCGCGCCGGAGAATCCTTCGAATGCCGCATTCCTGGTGTCCGGCAAGGTGGTCCAGGTCGGACCGCGGGAAGGCGATCACGTAAAACGGGGCCAGGTACTGGCCGCAATCGACCCGACGGACTATTCGCTGGGCGTGAAGGCCGCCGTGGCACAGGTGGCAGCGGCTAAGGCCGTGCTGCAGAAGGTTGAGTCTCCGGTCCGTCCGGAAATGCTGGAACAGGCTCGCGTAGCGTTCGAACGCGCGCAAGACGAGTACCAGCGGATGAAGCAGGTATACGACGCGAAGAGTCTGCCGCCCAATGACTTCGAAAAATTCAGAGCCGCTTACGAAGCATCGCGGCAACAGTATGAGCAGGCGCACGCGGGCGGGCAGAAAGAAGACCGGGCACAGGCAGAGGCCGTATTCGAGCAGGCGACGGCTGCCGAAGAGATCGCCCGCAAGCACCTCGCCGACGCGACCCTGACAGCGCCCGTGGACGGCTTCGTGGCGAACCGCTCCGTCGAGATCGGGGACATGGCGAGCGCCGGGCGGCCGGTGTTCCAGATCGTGCAACTGGATCCCGTGGAGATCAATGTTGGCGTTCCGGAGACCGATATTCATCTGGTGCACACGGGCCAGACGGCGACGGTGAAGATCCCCGCGCTGCCTGGCGACGCATTCCAGGGGATAGTGCGCGTGATCAACGTGGCAGCGGACCCGAGCACCCGAACCTACATGGTTCGTATCGCCGTGCCCAACCCGAAATACGCCCTGCGACTTGGCATGATCGCCGAAGCGCAGATCCGCGGCGACCGCCAACTCGACTTGATGACGCTGCCGGGCGATGCGATCGTTCACGACCCGCAAGGGGCCACCACGGTATTCGTTTACTTCCCGGACCAGGGGCGCGTTTACTCCAGGCGTGTGGAAGTGGGCACGGTCTACGGCACGGAGGTGGAAATCAAGAACGGACTCGCCGCCACGGAGTGGGTGGTGCTGGCGGGACAGAGCAAGTTGCGGGATGGATCCGCGGTCACCGTGGTGGAGCAAGCGGCGCCCGGAGCGCCGGCGCGCGGGGCGGAGGCGAGGTAAGCCATGAATCCGGTGAAGGCCTCGCTGCGCTACCCCATGGTCACCGCGATTCTGACGGCGATGGCGGTCGGCGTCGGAGTGCACGCTTTGTTGACGATGCCGCGGACGGAAGACCCAAGCATCACCATCCGAGAGGGAATGGTGTTGGCGGCGTACCCCGGCGCCACTTCCGAACAGGTGGAGAAACAGGTCACCCAAAAGCTGGAAGAACACATCTTCAAGTTCCCGGAGGTACGCAAGCAGAAGACATATTCAACCAGCCGGCCGGGGCTGGTGTTCATCGTCGTCGGGCTGGAGGACAACGTAAGAGACGCCCCGGCTTTCTGGGACAAGCTGCGCCACGAAATGAACGAGACCAGTGCCATGGAACTGCCGAAAGGCGTCATCGGGCCGCTGGTCAACTCCGACTTCGGCGACACGGTGGCGATGCTGGTCGCCATTCACGGCCGGCGATACGGATATCGCGAACTCCATGACTACGCGGGCCGCATCAAGGACGAGTTGCGCACCGTGCGCGATGTGGGCAAGCTGGCCACCTATGGCGAGCAGACCGAGGAAATCCGGATCACCAGCAGTCTGGACCGGGTGTCGCAGTATTTCGCCGACCCTCTGCGCGTCATTCAGGCTCTGCAGCAACGCAATATCATCCAGAGTTCCGGAAACCTGGACGCAGAGACGGCCAAGGTGCCCCTGCGCACGACCGGACTATTCACTACCGAGGATCAGATCCGCAGCGTGCTGGTGGATGTTTCGCGGACCGGGCAGCCGGTTTACATTCGCGATTTCGCCGATGTGGAGCGGCACTATCAGGATCCAACCTTCGTGGTCCGCTACGACGGTGAGCCAAGCGTTCTGCTCTCCATCGAAATGCAGAAGGGCAAGAACATCGTGCAGCTTGGCGATGAGCTCACAGACACCTTCGACAAGCTGCGGACGATTCTGCCTCCGGACATTCATCTCGACCTGGTGGCCAATCAGCCGGCGGTGGTGAAAGAGCGCATGGCGAGCCTGGGGCGCGAGTTTCTGCTGGCCATCGGCGCGGTAATTCTGGTGACGATCATTCTGCTGCCGCTGCGCGTTGCGGTGATTGCGGCGGTGGCCATTCCAGTTACGCTCTGTACGTCGCTCGGCGTGCTGAATACGATTGGGGTTCAGTTGCACCAGGTGTCGATAGCGGCCGTGATCGTCGTGTTGGGGATTGTGGTGGACGATGCCATCGTCATCGCGGACAACTATGTGGACTGCCTGGACCGCGGCATACCGCGGAGCGAGGCGGCCTGGCAGTGCGTACGCGAGGTACTGGTCCCGGTGCTGACGGCGACGCTGACGATCATCGCCTCGTTTCTGCCGCTGCTGATTCTGACGGGCTCGGTGGGAGAGTTTATTCAAGCGCTGCCCGCGACGGTGGCGGTAGCGCTTTCCGTGTCCTTCCTGGTCGCCATTCTGCTGACGCCGCTGCTGTGCCGGTTCTTCATCCGGCAGGGGCTGCATGCGCACGGGTCCGACCCGGCGGAATCCAAACGGCGGCCGGGCGCGCTGGACCGGCTACAGGCGGCCTACAACCGCACTATTGTGATCTTCATGCGCCGCAAGCCACTGGCGGTAGCACTGGGCTTGGCCGCGGTGATCGCCGGCGTATCGCTTTTCCTGGTTATTCCCCGGCAGTTCTTTCCTTCGGCCGAGCGCAATCAGTTTGTGATCGACCTATGGATGCCGCAGGGCACGCGCATCGAGGCCACCAATGAAGTGATGGGCCGCATCGAGCGGGATCTTCGCGGCCGCGGCGAGGTCGCGCACTATGCGAGCTTTGTGGGCCAGAGCGCTCCGCGCTTCTACTACAACGTGAATCCGCAGCTTCCGGATGCGGCCTACGGACAGTTGATCGTCAACACCAAATCGGAAAAGGCCACGCCGGGGTTGGTGGCCGAGCTGCGCGACAGCATGGCCCGCACGGCGCCCGAAGCGCTGGTGATCGTGAAGGAACTGCAGCAGGGAATGATTATGGAAGCGCCCGTCGAGGTCCGCATTTCCGGTTACGACATCGCGACCCTGCAACAACTTGGGGCACAGGCCGAGGGCGTCATACGGGAGCTGCCCTACGCGGAGATGGTGCACGACGACTACTTCAACGATTCGTACCTGGTGGACGTGGATGTGAATACCGAGGTTTCCAACCGGCTCGGCATGAGCAACGCGCTGGTCTCCCAGTTGCTGGAGGGAGCGTTCAGCGGAGCTCCGGTGAGCACGTTCTGGGAGGGAGACCGGGGTGTGAATATCGTGCTGCGGCTCGACCCGCGATATCGCGGCTCTTTCGAGGATGTGCGCAACGCGTATGTGACGTCACCCGTCACCCACGCAAGCGTCCCGTTACGCTCCGTGGCCGACCTCCAGCCGCGATGGCAGCCCAGCCGGATCGTGCGGCGCAACGGAGTGAGGACGCTGACGGTGGCCGCATTCCCACGGCACGGACACTACGCCTCCGAAGTCCTCAAAGCCATCGATCCGAAGATCCAGTCGTTGGCGCTGCCAGCGGGGTATCACACCGAATATGGCGGCGAGAGGACCAACACCAGCGAGACCATGCCGTCGATGCAGGCTGCGCTGGCAGTCAGCCTGGTGGCGATCTTCCTGGTGCTGCTGGTCCAGTTCCGCACGTTATCCGATCCGCTGATCGTGATGTGCTCGATTCCGCTGACGTTGTTCGGCGCGGTGCTGGGGCTGGTGCTAACGCATTATCCTTTCGGGTTCACGGCCTTCACGGGGCTGATCAGTCTATGCGGAATCGTGGTGCGGAATGCCATCATCCTGGTGGACTATATCAAAGAAAGACAACGGGAAGGGCGCACGCTGGAGCAAGCTGCCACGGAGGCCGGAGAGCGCCGGTTGCGGCCGATTTTCCTCACTACCATGGCGGCGGCAGTGGGCGTTTCACCGATGATCCTCTCCGGGTCGAGCTTGTGGGGCCCGCTGGCGAGCGTGATCGCGGTTGGGCTTGTCTCATCCATGTTCTTCACGCTGATCGTGGTGCCGGTGCTGTACGTGCTAGTGAAATCGCACGTGTCGAAGCCGCCGGCTCCGGCAATGGTCGGGATCATGCTCGTGCTGGCTCTTTGTGCGGCTCCGGCCCATGCGGCCGCGCGAAGAATCACTCTGCCCGAGGCGATCGACTTGGCCCTGAAGCAGAATACGTCCCTCAAGATCGCACGGGCCCACGTCCGCGAGAACCAGCAGAAGACCGTGACGGCGCGGGCCGACTATTTTCCGCAGCTCGCCAACGACACGAGCCTGATGGGCCTGTCGGATCGCGAGTTAGTAACCGTTCCCACCGGCGCGTTGGGTACGCTGCCGGGGATCGGACCGTTCCCCACCGGGACCATCACGTTCGACCAGGGCTCGAACGTGGTCCTGCTGGCCAACACGACGCTGAGCCAGCCGCTCACCCAACTCTTCAAGATTCGCGAGGGCGTGCGCGTCGCGGCGGCCAATCAGCGCATTACCGAGGCCGAACTCCGCAAGGCGGAAGACGACGTGGTGTTCGGCGTGCGCGAGCTCTATTTTGGTTGGCTGGCCGCGTCCAAACAGGTGGGCGCACTGCAGGCGCAGACCGTGGCGGCCCAGGAAACGCTGCGGGAAGCCGAAGACGCCGTGCGGGCGGGCAATGCGCTGGAAGTGACGGTAATCGGCGCACGGGCTTCCTTGTTGAAGTGCAGGCAATCGCTTTTGGCTGGCGAGAACCAGGTTTCGGACCTGAATACGGAAATGGACGACCTGCTCGGGCTGCCTTTGGACACCGAATTGGAACTGGCGGAAGTCAGTACGTCGCAGGGCGAACGTCTTACGCGCGAGCAATACCTGACTGCGGCGCTCGATCGCAACCCGGAGTTGCAGGCTGCGAAGGGAACGGTCTCCAAGGCGCGGAGCGCGTTGACGGCGGCTCAGTACGAGTACATCCCCAATATTGGCGCTTTCGCCCGCGAGACATATCAAAGCGGAGTTCCCTTCCTCGCTCATAACTTCGGGACATTCGGTCTGCAGATGACCTGGAACGTGTTCGACTGGGGAAAGCGAAAAGGTGTGGTGGGCGAGCGCGAGGCCCAGTTGATACAAGCCGAAGAGAATGTGCGCCGCATCACGGACCGCATCGCGGCCGATGTCGAAAAAGCGTACCGCAAGCTCGAGCGGACCCAGATGATGATGGATGTGTCACAGGAAGCTCTGGCGTTGAGGAGGGAAGGCGGCCGCATCAGCGGAGATCAGCTGAAGGCCGGTTTGACTTCCGATGCCAAGAACGCGGAGGCCGTGGCTGCGACCCGCGGCGCGGAAGTGGACGAACTTGAAGCCCGGCTTGCCTACGAGTTGGCCCTGGCGGAAATTGCCAGGATCACCGGGCGGGCCGGGCGATGAGAAGAATGAACTGCAGCGAATACACTCAGATCGATATGGCCATCCGCCACAAAAAAGCCTGGAGCGACGACTAGGCCGTTTCGTGCGCCGGGGGAGACCTCCGCAATCTAGCTGTGGGGTTGAGGCGCCGATGGTCCGCAAAATGCTCCGGGGGAGTTCCAGAGTTGCGCAGTCTGCCTCCAACAGGACCAGTAATGCGCGGCCTTTAGCCCGGAGGAGGAGAGCAGGTGATCCCAAGACGTAAGGTCCGACCCATACTGCTACCGCAGCCTCAGGCTCGCGGAGGGGGCGTCTGGCTGCTGGCACGGCTGACGCTGGTCGCACTGCTCTGCGAGGCGGGATTCGCTCCGGTGAGCTACGCTCGGGCATCAGAACTCAGTTCCCAAGGTCAAGCCTGGTTGCGCACCACTATTGAGAGCGGCAGTCTCCCCGATTTGCGCTGGCCCGATTTCAGCGACTGCCGCGAGCACGTACAGAGATTCTATGAGTTTAACGGGTATTCCTTATGGTGGGTCAAGGGGCTGGAGCCGACCCTAGCGGCGCGACAGGTGATCACAGTGATTCTCCAGGCCGCCCAAAAAGGGCTCTCCGCCGACGACTATGACGGATCACGCTGGAGCGACCGACTTGCAAAACTCAAACCTGCGACGCGGCAACCGGCAGAGGCCGATGCCGTCAGATTCGATCTCGCGCTTACGGTTTGTGCGATTCGGTATATATCCGGCCTGCACATTGGCAAAGTAAACCCGAAGCACTTCGCTTTCGCGATTGACGATGAGTCCAAGAAATACGATTTGCCGCAATTTCTCGAGGATCACGTTGCGGGCGGGAGCGATGTGGCCGGCGCCCTCGCGCAAGTGGAGCCGCCCTACCCCGGTTACCTTCGGACCATACGATCTCTTCAAACGTACACGGAGCTTGCGAGGAAGGACGATGGGGAGCAGCTCCCGCCGCTAAAGAATGCGATTGCGCCCGGCGACACATATGCCGGCGTCCCACGACTCACGCGACTGCTCCGGCTGCTGGGCGATCTCAAGGCTGCCGTCAACGTCGAGGCTGATCCGCGATTTTACCGAGGCGCGCTGGTGGACGCCGTCAAGAACTTCCAGCGCCGACATGGCCGGGACCCGAGCGGACAAATCGACGCCCTTACGTTGGCGGACTTGAACGTTCCTCTTAGCCGCCGGGTGCGGCAAATGCAATTGACCTTGGAACGATGGCGGTGGTTGCCGGACACCTATGCAAAGGCGCCCATCGTCGTGAATATCCCCGAATTTCGTCTCCGCGCTTATGATAGGGACTTCAACGTCCGTGTCACGATGAAGGTCGTGGTGGGAAACTCCTACGGCCACGATACCCCGGTGTTTAGCGACACCATGGAATATGTGACATTCCGGCCGTATTGGGCGGTACCATACTCGATCACGCGGGCGGAACTCATCCCGCATATCCTTCGCGACCCCGATTATCTGGCGAAGAAGGGATTCGAGGTCGTGGATAGCCATCTGAATGTGGCGAGCAGGGGGAGTGTGACCAGCGAGGATCTCGACCAACTCCGGGCCGGAAAGCTTTCCATTCGGCAAAGACCGGGTCCAACGAATGCGCTTGGCCTGGTGGTCTTTGTCTTCCCAAATAGCTACGACGTTTTCATGCACGATACGCCGGCCCCGGAACTCTTCGCTCAGTCACGGCGGGATTTCAGTCACGGTTGCGTCCGGCTGGAAAGGCCGGCCGACCTGGCAGCCTGGGTCCTGCGCGACAACCCGGGCTGGAACCCGGATCGTATTCGCTCGGCCATGAATGGCGGTGCGACTCAACAGGTGGATCTTGCACACCCGATTCCGGTCCTGATCTTGTATGCCACAGTGATCGTATCGGAGGACGGGACGGTTTACTTCTACGATGACATATACGGGCACGATGCGGCCCTGGAGCAAGTTCTCGCCAAGGGCTATCCGTATCCCTGGTAAACCGGACTTACCAGCGGCGCACGGGCCCCACGTCGACGTGGACGAAGTCGGAATCGCGATAGTAACCGACTCCTCCGCGCTTAAGGCGCAGCGCGGCATCCCGAACCGCCGAGGACGAAATCCCCGGCAAGCGGATGTCGATCGCTTCTGCCTGCATGTGAAGACTGTGGACAGCGACGCCTGAATGCGCGCTCCGAGTCCGCAGGAATTCGTTAGTCTTGGGCGTGCGATATCCGCAGATAACGTCGATCTCGCCGCCCGCATCGTCCAGGGACGAAGTCAGGTCATAGAGCAGGTCGAACAGGCGGGGATCGAAATGCCGCACATCTCCAGTGAGGCTATCGCGGAGATAGTAATCGAGCGCCGCCAATGCCTCCGGTAAATATTGATCGCCCCGTCGATAAACGATATCGAGCCGCTGCTTGGTGTGGGTGTGATAGAACCGAAGCTTGTATTCGCGCGAGGAGGTTATGTCGGAATGCCCAATTGGTGCGATAAGCAACAACACACCGAGCCACCAGGTGCAGTGGCGGATTCCCAATCTCATCTTTCAACGCGATTGTAACACAACCCGCACTGGGTCTGAGTGAAGCTCGCGACCTTTGCGAGTTCAATATCCGCCGTCCTAAATCGGAACTGCCAGGACTGGATTCGAACCGAGCTGGATCACTCTATAGATGGTGGAACCAAACACCGCGAAATCCAGTGCGTGGCGTCCTCGAACTCCCGCGACGATTACGTCCGACTTGGCGTCCGAGGCAAATTGGAGGATCTGTTGATACGCCTTGCCCAGCCGTACCTCCAAATGAATTTTCGCGGACCGTGGGGCCGAACGCGGGAACAGCTTCTCAAGATTCTCGATTGCCGTGTCCGTTTCCGTTGCGACATTCGCCGATTCGGGGATGCCGTCCAAGACATGAAGAACAGTGAGATCGGCATCATAGGCGCTCGCGAGCGACAGAGCATATGCCAGGGCCCGTTCCGAGTGTGCCGAAAAATCAACACAGCAGAGGATCTGTCGGATCGCAACCGGGAGTTCCGTCGCGTCCGGCGCGCCCGAACCGGCGGGCTCTTGGCGAACGGCTAACACGGGACAGGAGGCGTTTCGCAAGATCCGCTCCGTGACGGAGCCTAAGATCAAACGATCAATGCCGCGACGGCCGTGAGTTCCCAGCACAATCAGGCTGACTGCCCGCTCTCGAGCCAAGAGCAGAATTGCGTCCGCTGCAAGACTTTCCTGCACGATGCATTCGGGCTGAGCGCCCCCTGATGCCTTCACGAACTTCTGCAAATCGTCCTGACCATTGGCTATGAGCTTCTGGCGGAAATCGTCGAAGAGTTCTGGCGAAGGGCAATAAAAGGCGCTGGGATATAGAGACAACTCAACAGTGTGCTGGACAAGGAGTTTGGCTCCATAGTGGCCAGCGATCGATTGCGCGTAGTTATACGCGTTTACCGAGCATTGCGAAAAGTCGACCGGACAAAGGATGCGTTCGATTCGCACACGTGTTTTTGCTTCAGTGGCTGCTTCGCCGATTGTTGACGTATTCATCTGGAATCCTCCTTATTCATTTGAAATGCTTTTCCGAGTTCTTTTGGCGGCGGAAGCTGAGAAACTTCCCATCCACCACCCAGCGCTCTAATCAACTGGATGCTTGCCACTATCTGTTGCATGCGAAGATTCACCGCCAGTTGCTGGTCGTTCAGTAAAGCAGTCTGGGCAGTGATGACATTGAGGTAAGGATCGAGGCCGGCTTTGTACCGGGCGTCGGCTTCCTGAAGGCTTCTTCTGGCTGATTCGATGGCTGAATCCTGTTGCTCGATGGCCCGTGTGAGAATTCTGAGAGCGGCCAAATTATCTTCGACCTGTTGGAAGGCTGTCAATACGGTTTGCCGGTAATTCGCAACCGTTTGGTCATAGGATGCCTGGAACTGCTGGACAGTGGCCCTGCGCAATCCCGCATCGAAGATTGTTTGCGCCAGGCCAGGGCCCACGGACCAAACCCGGCTCGACCACTCGAGCCATTTCGCGATCGAGAGACTCTGGAGTCCGGCGGAGGCGCTCAATGTGATGGTGGGGAAGAAGGCGGTCCTGGCGATGCCAATCTGCTCATTAGCCTGGCCAACCGCTCTCTCGGCCGCGGCAATGTCGGGACGCCGCTCGAGAAGATCGGAGGGAATCCCGACCGGTATTGCTGGAGGAGCCGCGCTGAGAACCTGCACGGGAACGAAAAGCGCAGATGGAGGTTGGCCGGCAAGTACCGCGATCGCATGTTCATACTGAGCGCGGAGAACGCCGAGATTTGTGTTCTGCGCCTGGGTAGCTTTCAACTGGGCCTCCGCCTGGGCGACCGCTTCATCGTTTCCGATTCCGGCCGTGCACAAGTCGCGAGTAAGATCGAGAGCCTCCCGATAGGCGCTCACCGTGGCATCGAATATCTGCTTCAGCGAGTCCTGAGCGCGAAGCTCGAAATAGTCGACGGCGAGGTCGGCTTGCGCGGAAAGGCGAACGTTTTCCAGATCCGCCACGCTTACCTGTGCCGCAAACGAGTTCGCTCTCACTGTGGCTCGAATGCGTCCCCATAGATCCGGCTCCCAGGAGGCGTCGAAAGGGAGTGAATAATTCGTATAGGTTATGCCAAGCGGCTTTCCGAATCCAGTGGACAGGCGTGAATTTGTGATGCCCGGATTGGCGGTGATGGTCGGGAAGTATTCTGCGCGGGCTTCCCGGATGATGGCCCTGGCCGCAAGGACATTGGCCGCCGCCGCGGCGATGTTCTGATTCGAGACATTCAGCTTTTCCTCAAACTCATTCAGTTGAGGGTCGTTCAGACTTTCCCACCACTTGCCGCGGGCCGCGTCATCTCTTGGCTGAGCTGCTTTCCAGACACCTTCGAGATTTGGCGCGCCCAGCTCTTTGTAAGCGGGCGGGACGGGCACCGAAGGCCTTGTGTATTTTGGGCCGATGCTGCACGCAGTCAGCAGCGCCGCCCCCATCACAAGAGCGATGCGCGGCAAACGCGAAGCGAGTTTATGCGAGTTCCTGACCATCGTTCACTCACCGATGAATACGTCGACCAGTTGACCCGGATAGAGGTTCACGTTTTTGGA
>Ga0371490_1000099_pt1 | contig 96167 bp, 83 predicted proteins | sample MB2SIPfraction_FD_207959 | JGI IMG/M metagenome (GOLD analysis project Ga0371490, IMG submission 207959) | Lab enriched peat soil microbial communities from McLean, Ithaca, NY, United States - MB28FN SIP fraction | ecosystem: Environmental > Terrestrial > Soil > Wetlands > Peat | place: USA... | reverse complement strand
ACTGGAACTTTTGCATCGCCGGATGAACCCGTCGTTGACTCAACAGGCCCAGGTCGCGTAACGTGCAGAACGTCGAGAGCCGCTGCTTTCTCTTTCAGGTTTCAACTAAAGGCGGGACAACTTCCAAGGGAACAGCCAGCGGGTATGCCGCGGTCTTAATGCTCGCGCTTTACATCTCAAGCGGCGCGGCCAAGTCTCTTTATGGAAGACATGAACTGATGTGGCTTCTATGTCCATTGCTGCTCTATTGGTTGGGTTATATCTGGCTCGTGGCACATCGTGGGACAATGCATCACGATCCCCTCGTATTTGCGCTTCGCGACCGGACCAGTCGTATTCTGATCTTGCTCATGCTTGTTATAGCGATGCTAGCTATATAGTTTTCCGAATGATTGGACAGCGACGAGGACTCTTGCTCTTTACATCGAATAAGGGTTCCGCAGGAACCAACGGCAAACTTGGGCTCGCTTTGCTTGCCCTAGTAGTGGCTGCCTGCGTCGGGATGCTGCTCGCGGCGAAAAGCCTGGATGTCAAGGGCCGGAACGTCGTGGCTCATGATGTCGTGTCCCCTGACGTCATGGGCCAAGAAGCCGTGGCACCGAGAAATCAAGTGGCAGAATATGATGCCGCGGCACCGAAGACCATCGTGGAACTCCAGCAGTTTCGGCGAACAAGTTCAAACAGTGTCAGATCGGATGGGGGCGCAGAGGGAATGGCTACGCTTGTCAACCTCAATCCGACAATCAACTCGTGGTATGTGCTGAAAGTTACCTGGCAGGGCGGCTCTGAATCCTTCTACCACCTAGAAAATCCCGAACCGCGCTCTCGAAAGTTGATTCTGGACTCGAAATATCCGTCTGGAATCGAGATTTTGGAGGGGAAGACCCGATATCCTTGCGATCTCTTTGGAGGCGGATCAACAAACTCCTTGGACCAGGCAAGGAACTCACAACTGCCCTACGCGCCGATGTGCGATGGCCGCCTATATCTGAGAAACCCGGTCAAGGGACATCGTACAAGCTTGGAGGCCGGGGCCGAGTTTTTTCGTAAAGAAGTCTGGGGCGGAGAGCAGGTGACCACGGTTTTTCATCACCTCTTGGAAGATAGCCACCGCGAAACCGCGGAGATACATACCGAGCAGCAAGGCGGCGGGACTGCCGTCAATGGAGAAATGCAAGTCGCTCTTCCGCTTCCCGCCATAGTTGATCCGAATTACGCGGACCGCGTGGTAACGCCCAGCGGCCTGGGGCTCGCTTTGGAGAATCCGGACCATGCGGGCATGCGCCCCGGAGCATGGTATCCCGCAAGCGGGAATCCCGGCATTTACGTCAGTCTCATCGAACCGGAGTTAATCGATAGGGCGATCTTGGAGAGTCATAAAGGGACGGTCAACACCCTCGACAAGGTCGAGGCCGGGTCGCTCTGCTACCTGGTCGCTTTTGACCTCGATCGCTTCGACCTTGCCTATTCGCTTGGTACGGAGCACCCCGGTGTGGAGTGGTCCGAGCACATTCAACCTGGAATCAAGAATCCATGGCTTCCGGGTCCGGATGGCATTGGAACGATTTCGCCGCTTGTTTCGACCGGTGTGGTCAGCCCCGGATACGCCCAGCGAACAGTGGCGACTTTCACCGGCGGGTACAAGCGGATGCACGGAGCCTTCAAGTACGGAGAGCTTGCCTCAAGGAACTATGGCAGCCACTACGGATTCCTAGAAAACGGGGTGGTGTTCAGCAAGCTCCAGCCGGGGTTGGCGACGATCATTGTCCTCGATGACGGTTCGGTGCAGATGAAAACTTGGGAAGCGCAGGATGACCAGATCTTAGCCAAAATCAAGTATGCGCGGCAAAATGGGGTTCCTCTTGTGGAATTTGATGACCGATCGCAGTCAACCGTTCCCGGGCAGTTTGTGAACAAATGGGGACCCGGAAACTGGTCCGGTTCCGAAGATATGGCGCTGCGCACGATTCGCTCTGCCGTCGCTCTGCAGTGGAGTGGGAGAAAGCGCTTCCTGATTTACGCCGTGTTTTCAGATGCGACGCCTTCTGCGATGGCTCGAGTATTTCAGGCCTATCGATGCCACTATGGTATGCCCATGGACATGAACGCTCTGGAGCACACCTATCTCGCACTCTATCGGCGGGCTGGGTCGCAATTCCTCGTTGATCACCTTATAACTGGAATGAGTCAAGTCGAAAAGTCCGATTCCGGCGGACCTGTTCCGCGTTTTCTTGGCTACCCAGACAACAGAGATTTCTTCTACCTAATGCGACGCAATCAATAACAAGGAGGTCAAGCGATGAAAGTTAGCCGTGTACTGGCCTCGGGATTACTGGTCCTCGTAGGCCTCGTCGGTTTCGACTCGTTCTTTGCTTCACCCCAATCGCTACAACAACAAAACGAAATCCTGCTCCAGCAATTGCAGCGCGTCCATGGTCTGTCGGACAACCAGATCAATTCCATTCGGAAAATATTCGCCAAGTCCGGCTACATAGGGCAAGGAAATCCGACGATAACTCAGCACCCAGTCACGCCCGAGGAGTGCCAAGTAAAACTGAAAACCATGGGCGTGCAATACGAGAATCCTAGATTTGAGAGAATCTGCAAGGGCAAATACATGGCTCCCCTGTACGACCCTTCGAACGAAAAACCGGAGGACGCCAAGGCGTGCATCGATCAATTTGAATTCCCTGACATCCCTTGTACATATCCGGTGGTTTGGGTAAAGGTCCGCGAAGCCGCAGAGATTTGCTGGGCCATGGGCAAGCGCATTTGCGATGCCCATGAATGGGAGGGCGCGTGCGCGGGCGCCCTTGAGCCTCCGGATTACCGCTTCGACCTTGCCAAGGGAGTAAGCCCCGAAGAAGCGGTTCATCGGATGCGATTTGCCCACAATCAGGCTTACAGCGCCACCAAGTCTTGGAGCTATGGCCCGACGTATCAAAAAGGAATCTGTGCGACGGGAAGCAAAAAGACCCCTGGTTGCAATGGAGGAAGCTGGACAGGATGCGGCTCCAATACCTATCCGACGGGCGACTTCCCCGCGTGCCGAAGTTCGCTGGACGTCTACGATCTCAATGGCAATGCAGCGGAGCAAATGAATCTACCGCTCAATGAAAGTCAAATGTCGAGCCTGGGAAGCACTGAGCTAGGCTACACGGAGATGAAAGGTAGCTGGTTTATTTTCGATACCATTAGGGCCCATGAGGACTGGTGCCGCTGGCGCGCCCCGTTCTGGCACGGAACCCGCGTATTGGACGATCATAGCCACGCGAACTACCATCTGAGTTTTCGCTGTTGCAAGAGCCTGAAGTAATACCAATTTAGACGACAAGCATAAACTGGGACTTGCTCTCTACCGACAAGGGGTTGACACCCCGAATACACAGTTCTGCGTTTCCTGAGCTTCAAATTTCCGAACATCAGACTTGCTTTTCCGAAACTGCAAATTGGCTCTGAAAGAAAGAAGAACCATGTTCACCCGATGCGCGGAGAGGGCAAATCGGACGCACAGGCCGGCATTGATTCCCGTGAGCTATTTCATCGGGGAGAGAGGAGACCCGGCGTTTCCCTGCAGAGATGCCAGTTTTTCGCGCAAAAGCGGGCCTACTGGGAGCGTGGTAATCCTCGGATCATTAATATTTCTGCAGGCGGGAATCGTATCGGTGCAGAAAATGCGTTTCACCGGAAGAGACCAGAGATCCCGCCAGACTTGCCCAGTAAACAATCCATGGGTGACAAAAATGTAAAGTTCCTCCGCGCCGGCGCGTACCAGTCTTTCGCATCCAGAGACCAGAGTCGTGCCCGTATCCAATATGTCGTCGATAACCACGGCCTTGGATTTCAACTTGCCGAAGGGACCCTGGTGGACAATCCCGCTGGCAGTACGCCGCTTTTCGAAGTGAACGAGGTCACCGCACATCATGCACGCACTCAACTTCACAGCCTCGCAACGAGGAATGGCGCCATTGTCGAGAGCAACGATACTTGCGCCTGTAAGTCCAAGGTCTTTTATGCATGCAGCGATTAGCCCAGCCGGAGAAAAGGACTCGAGGGCCAGGGGAAGGAGTTTCTTGTCCTGCTCGCTGTGCAGGTCGACCGTCCATATCTCATCGAACGCGGAAGCTTTCAGGAGAGCCCCCATCCATGCCGTGCCAAGACTCTCGCCGGGCTTAATCTTATCCTCGCGCGAGTAGGCGAGGTAAGGAAGGATGCCTGTCAGACGTTTTGCGCCTTCCTTCTTAAGCGTATGAGCCAGCAACAGCAGCGAGGCCGTCTGGTGCTCAGGAGGAGCGATGGTACCAAGAATGAAGGAATGTTCACCGGAGACCGCGCTTTGCACGGCGGCACGCAATTCCTGATTCTCGTAGCCTGTGATGGAGAATTGCCCTAGTTGCAAGCCGGGAAGGTCACAGAGCACCTTGCTGATGTACGCGTATTCAGGAAAGCTAAAAAGCATCAGTGTCTGCCACGACGATCGTTACAGTCTATGAGCGAGAGCGAGCGACCATGTAACATTCCAGATCAAGTAAGCTGGAAAGAAGATCTTGCAAACCTGTGAATTGTGATTGCTTGAATAGCTTGCAAGGAATCCGCTCCGGGTTGGGTCGGACGCATTCCTCAGTTACTCGGCACCATCGCGATTGTTGGTGAGCCTTGATGCGGCAAGACAGGTTCTCGAGTAACGTGGATCGGACCTTCGTCGCTGAGAACTTCGGCTAGAGACGAGTCACGCAAAATGTCGTACACCGACGTAGGCTTGCCGTCGATCAATGCCGTTTGACTGATCAGGCGAATTCCGTGGCTGTAGTCGGCGTAGTTCGCACCATGGACGGTGCTCAAGGGTTGAATCGGCAGTCCTGGTCCGCGATGCCAGCCGTAAATTGCAATCCGCCCAACTTTGACGGTCAATCGGTTCGTGGTCACGACATCTTTCTTGTCCCCTGAGACCAATTCACCTAACTGAACGCCGAGAGCGCGAGACTGGTCCTCAATCAGCTGATTATGGGTCCAATAATACGCCGTGGATCTCATCTGAGGCCCCGCAGGAAGAGGCTGCGGGACGAGGTGGCGGGACTGAAGATATATGGCGTCAACCATCTTCTTGGTCGGCAAGATAAATCCGAAGCGCTCCGCGATAGCTGCGGCCGTGTGAAGATTCATGGGGATTCGCACGAAATCAGCGTCTGAGCCGATGGCAAGATAGTCAGGCGCGACAAAGATGGTTGCGGTGAGGCTCTTGTCATCCGGTAAATCGCAGTGGAGTTCAACAGGCACCAGCTTCCTAAGAAACTCCGGAAGATTGCCCTTTAGAATCTCGTCTTGTATGGCCTGTTCCCGTTCTTGGGGATTCATCTTCGAGACGTACTGAACAAACTGCGACCCGGTAAGATCCTGCTCTGCCCTCGCTGGTATGCCACGGGTTAATTCCTCCACCTGAACAGTCGTGCCGCTCCGCTCACCTGGACGTGCAATATACGGAAAAATGACCAGAGAAATAAGGACACCGATAAGGTTACGCATTATGCTGTCGCGTCGCAGTGCTGAACCCCCAAAGTAGAATGACATCATTAAAACTCCACCCTAAAGTCTACTCCTGCGGATACATCGGCACAACGCTCTTGTTCCATACCTGCTGAAAACGACGGCCCAAGAGTGCTGTGGGATAGCCGCTGCGGAATAGAATGAGGAATGCAGGAGATCATCTCACCCGCGCAGGTTGAAGATCGCTTCGGCGATTCCTGAGGCCAAAGGCTTCAGGAGCCCCTTCCCAGCAATATTCGAGACGTTCCCTCCAGTGCGCAAACGAGCTGTATTCCGCTAGATAGCCTGTCTAAAAATCGGTCAGCCTCTCCCAACGATGAGGCATTTATAGCTCGGCGAAGGAACTCCTCTCACCTCCACCGAGATGTATACTACAGGAGGCTCTATCGATGCATGCGCAGCCGGAAGTACCAAAACCCCAGCCTTCGGAATCAATTCTCTCGTGGGGCCGTTACCCGAGGGCCACGCATCATTACGTGCACAAGCCTTCGTGGAACGATCAGTTGTCGCAGATTCTCAAGGCCGCCGCGCCTGGCTCTCTGCTCCCCCATGGCCTCGGACGCAGTTACGGCGATTCTTGCCTCAACGCCGGCCGCGACCTGATCGACTGCCGTCGTCTCAACCGCATCCTCGGTTTCGACGAATCGACGGGCGTGGTCCGCTGCGAAAGCGGCGCCAGCCTTTCCGATATTCTCGACGTGTTTCTTCCGAAAGGATGGTTTCTTCCCGTCACGCCCGGTACGTGCTTCGTTACCGTCGGCGGAGCCATCGCCAACGACGTGCATGGTAAGAACCATCACTGCGCTGGAACCTTCGGGAGCCACGTTCGCAAAATCGGCCTGTATCGCTCGAACGATGCTCTATTACTCTGCAGTTCCGAAGAAAATCCCGAGATGCTGCGCGCCACCATCGGAGGTCTCGGTTTGACCGGCGTAATTGCCTGGGCCGATATCCAACTCAAACGCGTGGCTGGCCCGTGGATCGACGCCGAAACCATCACCTTTGATTCCTTAAGAGCTTTTCTTGATCTGAGCCGCGAAAGTAACGACCGGTTCGAATACATTGTGGCGTGGCTAGACTGCTTCGCCGGGAAAAACCCGCGTGGCATCTTTTTTCGCGGTAACCATGCCAAGGATCATGGCAAGAACTTCCGCCCCAAGCGCGGCCCGAAGCTGCCCTTTGCTCTGCCGGCTTGGATGCTCAACCGTTACTCTGTCAAAGCCTTCAACACGGCTTACTACACATTTCACGCAGCTAAGAAGGGCGCGGGTGTTGTGGCTTACGATCCGTTTTTCTACCCACTCGATTCCATTCGGCAATGGAACCTGCTCTATGGCAAACAAGGTTTCCTGCAATATCAGTGCGTCATTCCGGAAACGAACCTCGAAGCCTTCGAGGAGTTACTCGATCGCATTGCGCGTTCCGGGATGGGCTCCTTCTTGGGTGTGCTGAAGCAATTCGGCACGGCACCACCGGCCGGCATGCTCTCGTTCCCGCGCCCCGGGCTCACCATCGCGCTCGACTTCGCCATGCGCGGAGAGCGCACGCTTAAACTCATGCAGTCACTCGATGAAATTGTCCAGAAAAGCGGTGGAGCGCTCTACCCAGCCAAAGACGCCCGCATGAGTCCGGCCATGTTTGAAACCTCATTCCCGCGCTGGCGCAGTTTTGTTCCATACATAGACCCCAAAATGTCTTCCTCGTTTTGGAGACGTGTGACGGGGGCGCAATGACGCTCACCGCTCGTCCGACATGAACGCACCGCAATGAAGAAGATCATCATCCTCGGCGCTACTTCCGGCATTGCGATGGAAGTCCAGCGGCAACTAGCTCACCGGGGCTGCGAATTACTCCTCGTGGCCCGCTCGCCCCAACGCCTCGCTGAACTCCAGGCAGACTTAGTGGTCCGAGGCGCACACCGAGTCTTTACTTACTCTGCTGACTTAGCCTCCGTTCAGCAGCACGCCCCCATTTTCGAATTTGCTCGGCGCCTGTTTCCTGACTTTGATACCGTGCTCCTCGCATACGGCTCCATGCACAACCAAAAGGATTCTGAAACTTCGGTTGACGTTCTCCAGGAAGAATTGCAAGTGGACTTTGTTAGCGCCGCCGCCATCCTTACGCTCCTCGCCGCCGATCTGGAATGCCGACGCGCCGGATGCTTGGCCGCCATCACCTCCGTCGCGGGAGATCGAGGACGCCGATCCAACTACGTCTACGGTTCCGCTAAAGGTGGTCTCTCCCTCTTCCTTCAGGGACTGCGCAGCCGCCTCCATCCCGCTGGCGTCCGCGTGATCACCATCAAGCCTGGACCGGTGCGGACCCCCATGACCGACCACATGCCCCACGCCGCGCGCTTTGCCGATCCGGAGAAGGTTGCCCGCGACATCGTGCGCGCCCTCGAACGCCGCTCCCCTGACGTTCTCTACACGCCAAGAATCTGGCGCTACGTCATGACCGCCGTCCAACATATTCCGGAAGCCATCTTCAAGCGCTTATCATTCTAATATTCCCAATAAATCCGACGCTGACGCGATCTTGTCTGCTTAGCATAGGACGAAGCCCAATCTTGACGTTGATTAAAATTTCCGCATCCGCGACTATTGGGAGACGCGCATGATCGCGACGTTGTCTGGCGGGCTATGCCGGCTGTGCACTTCGTCGTTGCTATAGGACTGGCTAGCCGAACCCCCAAAGAGGTCCGCTCACGGGAATTTGGAGACAATTCCGTTGCGACCTGCGGAAGAAACCACAGACCAAAGCTCTGCTCCCGCTAGCGGGCCGAAGCCTCCAGTGCAATACGGAAGGCATACGCATATTTACCCGGAGCTTTCGCCGGAAGTTGAATGTGCAAGCCATCGGGCTGTCGCTGGAACTGAAGATTCGCTTCCGAACCGAGCAGGGATACGGACTCAACTTTCGTGTTTCCCCCTGCACCAGTTCCCAGGGCGTGAATCACCGCCTCTCCGTCGGAAGGCCAGCTAAGTTCAATGGCATAGAGTGTGTTGCCTTTGGTGGTGAAGCGAAAGTCCTCCGCAGTGTACGCTGGTGTGTTGGTTTCGTGGAACGTTCCCGTTGCGACCTTGGTCGGTCCCTCTCCGTAGATCTTCCACGGGCGCGAGCCATAAATTGCGTCTCCGTTGATTTTTAGCCAGGATCCCACGTCCAGCAGAACTTGCTGCACTTCCTCGGGAATCGTGCCATCGGAGCGCGGGCCAACATTCAACAGCAGGTTGCCGTTCTTGCTCACGACGTCGACGAGTTGATGAACGATGAATTCGGGGGATTTGAACGTGTCGTTCTCAATGTAGCCCCAGGACTTGTTGCTAACCGAAGTGTCGGTCTGCCAATGCAACGGACGAGTATCGCCTAGTTGGCCGCGCTCGATATCAAGGACAGCCGAGTGCTCCTGCATCGCGTAGTCTTTGTAATCGATAACGCCCACGTGATCGCCGTACTTGAGAGAGGCGTTGTAATAGAAGGCGGCAAAGCGGGTGAGAGCGGGGCGAACGGAAGATTGCCCAATCCACCAATCGAAGTAAAAAACGTCGGGGTGGTACTTCTCCACGATTTCTGAGGAACGTGCCAGCCAGTCATCCGTCCAAGCGGAAGAGACGTAGGTAAAGTCATTGGAGAGCGGCGTGCCATCTTTGGCTTGCAACCAGTTGTGCGCCGGCCCGTAGAATGCAGCATATTGAGGATCGTTGATGTCCGAGGGAATGCTCCGGCCCAAACCGAGAAAGAAGTTATGCTCTACTCGATGTGACGAGACTCCAAAGTGCAATCCTTCCGCGCGCACCGCCCCGGCCAAATCGCCAATAACGTCGCGGCCCGGTCCCATTTTGGCCGCCGTCCAATCGCTCAAGCCGCAGTCATACATGGCGAAGCCGTCGTGATGTTCGGCCACCGGCACAACATATTTCGCACCTGCATCTTTGAAGAGTTTGGCCCATGCGGTCGGGTCGAAGTGCTCGGCTTTGAACATGGGGATGAAGTCTTTGTAGCCGAACCTATCTTGCGGCCCGTAGGTGGCAAGATGGTGCTTATACTCGTCGGAACCCACGTTGTACATGTTGCGGGGATACCACTCGTTGGCATACGCCGGGACGGAATAGACTCCCCAGTGAATGAAGATGCCGAACTTCGCGTCCTGGTACCACTCGGGGACTTCATATTTCTGAAGAGATTCCCAATCGGGCCGGTACGGACCTCCATGATCGACGCGGTCAACGTCCTTGAGGATCGCTTGGCGTTGAGTATCGTACTTTGCACTGGCCTTCTGCCACGCCTGGTCAATCACGGCAGGATCTTCAGAGGCAGTAGGCGTCGTGGGGGAAGCGGGTGTTTGCGAATACAGCGCCGAAGGGAAAAACGCAAATGTTCCGAGCGCCAACACTTCGATCGGAAGCCTGCGAATGGACCTTGCGAATGACAATGAGAAGAGCAGAAACATGGGTAGCGTCCTTTCCTCAACAATCTAGTTGAATTACGAAACAGCCATACCGCTTGACTGCGTGCCAGAATTATCACTTACGCGGTTTCCCGCGGATGTCCAGCCTTAGCACCGGCAAACGCATAGCCGGCGACAAACATATACCCCACCAGCGGAACAAGATAAGCCAGAACAATGCTGTGGCGCGCCTCAGCGATCCATCCCATGAGAGGCGTAAGCGCCGCTCCGCCGATGATGGCCATTACAATCAGCGAACTGCCGATCTTCGTGTTCGGGCCTAGCCTCTTCAATCCGAGCGCGAAAATCGTGGGAAACATGGCCGACATAAAAAAGCTTGTGAGAAACAGCGCCCACAATCCAATCCAACCCGGGTGCAACACTCCCACAGCGACCAGAGCAACGTTCACCAGCGCGTAAGCGCCAAGCAATTTGTTCGGAGCAATGAACCGCATCAGATAAGCTGACGTGAAGCGTCCGATTCCAAAGGCGGCCAACGTACCAGTCAGGAAGTACCCGGCTACCTTTTCCGGTTGATGCGTGGATTCTTGGACGTATTGAATGAAATAGCTCCAGGTTCCGACTTGCGCGCCCACATACATGAATTGAGCCACGATGGCCCAGAGAAAGTGCGGATACCGCAGCAGGTCGCGGAAGCGCCCGTGATTTTCAGCACTTGCCTCGTGTTCACTCTGAATGCTGGGGAACTTTGTCCGCACAATTAGCAAAGCCCAGAAGATCGCGATTGCCCCCAGCACAAGATAAGGCTTCACCACGCGCAGCGTCTCGGAACGCAAATACGCTTCGTAGATGTGCTGGTCCTTCATGGAGGCAATCTGCTGAGAACTCAATTCGATTCCGGAAAAAATGAACACTGTGCCTGCGAGGACGCCCACGATGGAGCCGAGTGGATTGAATGCCTGGGAAAAAATGAGCCGTCTCTCCGAACTCTCCGGGTCGCCCAACTGTGCAATGAAAGGGTTGGAGGCGGTCTCCAGGAAGGATAGACCACTTGCGATTACGAAGAGCGCAAGAAGGAAAAACGAGTACCTCTCCGCGGCCGCAGCTGGCCAAAATAAAAATGCTCCAAGACCGAACAGGAAAAGGCCCGTGACGAATCCCGCCTTGTACCCGAGCTTGCGCATCAGAAGAGCTGCCGGCATGGCCAGGAGGAAGTAGCCCATGTAAAAGGCGGATTGCACCAGCCCCGCTTGCAGCCGGTTAATCACAAAAGACTTCATGAATTGCCGAATCAGCACGTCATTCAAATTGTTGGGAATGCCCCACAGGAAAAACAGCGCCGTGACTAGGAAAAACGGCACGAGATGCCCAGTAGGAAACAAAGGCCTAGGCTCCCGATTGTTCGTGGTTGTGGTTGAAGCCACAGCATTTCCTCTCTTATTTCAGCTTGCGGGTGCTTCCATGTCGTCGTTTTCGATTCTCGTTCCTCATTGCGGACCGAAGCCGGCCTTCAGCATCGGAATCCCAATAGGCACAACCGAGTTCGAAGAATACCGACGAGTATGGAATTGTCATATTGGTTTTAATGATCAGGACCCGAAAGGTCTGCCCTGCGCGGTCGAGCTTCACTATGATCTCTTCGTGGGGAAGGACCTTGACGCTGAACCCATCGAGCAGGCTAGCAAGGCAGTCTCGATACGCCTTTATTCCAGGCGCATCATAGTCCTCGACAAATTTCAGCTCCTGGTCAGTGTAAACAGTCGGTATGACGTGCTTGGATGCACGAAGCGCTGCAAGAACTGTTTCCAGAACTGCCAGCTGATCGGCATCTGCGACAATCGTTTCGATTCCGCCGCAGGCTTGCGCAGGGTATGCCGAATCGGCGACTACAACCCAGTTGCGGTGCCCGTAGAGCGGCATGCGTTCCTGCAAAATCTGCTTCCAGTTCGATGAATCGCTGGTGGTGGCATCTGCTCTAACCGCGTTGGATTCCCTCATTCCACCTCCGCTTCCCACCATCGTCTGTTCCTATATGCCGGCCGTCGCCAGTTCTTCATCGAAGCAGACAGCGACTTTTCCGCATTTGCCGGAAGCCATCAACGCATAGGCATCAGCGGCTCCACCGAGCGCGAAGCGGTGCGTGATGATATCGGCCGGATGCAAGTTCCAGCGCATCAGGCGCTCCACAAGTTCTTCCATCAACCAGGTCGATGTTACCCACGACCCGTAGATCGTCTTCTGGTCGTGAATGATGTCCGGGGAGGGATTGAACTGAACCTCTCCGCCTTCGCCGATGAAAACAATCTTGCCCCATTTGCGCGCAGCGCGGATCGCCGTGGCCCGAGCCGTTGCATGCGCCGAACAGTCCAGCGCGCGCTCCACTCCAAAGCCGCCCGTCAGGTCCCTTACTTGCGCGACATTGTCAGGCCCGGCGTTCATCACCACATCGCACACCCCCAGATCCTTCGCAAGTCTCAGACGTTCTGGAACCAAATCAATGCCGATAATCAACTGCGCGCCGAGCTTGCGACACAGCGCCCCGGCTGCAAGCCCTACTGGCCCGAGCCCCGTGATCAACACGGCATGATTGCCGCTAATACCGACCTTCTCGATTCCCTCGTAAACCGTCCCGAATCCGCAAGCGACTTGTGCGCCGTCCGCATAAGAGAGTTGATCCGGAAGGGCGATGAGGTCTTTTTCTTCAGCCACCATGTAGTCGGCCATCCCACCATCGCGCTGCCAACCATAGGCGCGCCGGTATTTTTCGCTGGTACAGGAGATCATGTATCCGCGACGACAGTCGTTGCACACACCGCAACCGGAAATGTGATACACGATGACCCGGTCGCCCACCTTGAACCGTCGGCAACCTTGACCAACTTCCATGATTTGGCCAGACGGTTCATGTCCGGCAATGACGCCCTGGTATCCTTCGGGCCCTTTGCCGAGGTGTTCGTGATAAATGCAACGGATATCGGAACCACAAATCGTCGAAGCCTTGACGCGGAGCTGTACCTCGCCATGTCCTGGATGAGGCACCGGCACAGTTCGAAGTTCAACCGTGCTGTTTCCTGGTAGGAACGCTGCCTGCATTGTCCGATCCATGGTTCAAATCTCCTGGATTCAAAAAGTCACCAAAGCCTACGTGCTGCGTCCAGTGCGATCACGGCGGAGTAATCTGGCCGTTCACATCCCAGAGGTCTTCCCAAGATTGCCCTTCTTTCCAAAGAAAAACTTGCCCTTTGATCAAACGGCAGTTGCGGTCGATCTTGCTGATCTGTTGCATATCGTCTTGTGTCAGAGGCTCACCGACGACCCCCTGGAGATTGCCCAGATAGTGGCTCCGATTCGTGGAAAATGGAATTGGAGTCTGCCCACGTTGCACTGCCCACTTTACGCACACCACGGCGGGATGCACTCCGAGCCGCTTGGCAATTCTAACGATGACTGGGTCCTCGGTCGGCGCCGTATCCTCAGGCGTGCGATCCCGCTCCGGCCGTCCTGGCGACCCAATGGGACAGTAGCCCACGGGCACCATACCGTTTGCCCGCACAAACTCGAATAACTCGGGCTGCTGAAAATGGGGATGAAGTTCCATCTCATTCACGGCAGGTTTGATCCGCGCGTCCTTCATTAGGAGCTCTAACTTCGGGATAGTCATGTTGGACGTGCCAATATGGCGCACCAATCCTTTGTCCACCAATTTCTCCATTTGTCGCCAAGTGTTCATGAAGTCGGCATGAATGTAGGGCCTTGCGCTTGCACTGCGCGAAGTCACATCGCAACCAGGAGGATGAAAGTTAGGAAAAGGCCAGTGCACTAGGTACAGATCGAGGTATTCCAATTGGAGGTCGGCAAGCGATTTTTCACATGACAAAATCGCATCTTTTTCGCCATGCTTGTTGTTCCAAAGCTTCGAGGTCACCCACAGTTCGTCCCGCCTCACACCACCATGCATAATCTCTTGAAGCGCATACCCAATCCGAACCTCATTGCCATAGACGGAGGCGCAATCAAAATGCCGGTAGCCAACAACGGCCGCGTCTTTCACTGCTTCCGCTACCTGATCGGGTGAAACGTGGTCAGAGCCAAAGGTGCCCAGCCCAATACCCGGCATCTGGGTGCCGGTGTATAGGCGTCTCTGCGGGACGGCCGCAGGATCGACACACTCGCTTGCCTGCAAACCATGTTTACTTTCTTTTGCCACCTGGAACTCCGTAACGATGCATCCCTAAAACAGATAAGAACCGGCGCAGAAGTGTACCTCTTCAAGCGCCCGGTCGTCATCAGGCGCGATTGATGTAAATTAAGGCGCAGAGGTACCAGTCAAGTTGTGCGCCCTGTGAGTCGGATGGTATCCTTCTGACGCTGGCTGCGAAACCGGTCAGGTCATGCTGGATTGAAAGTGTGTCCGTCGGTTTGAGATTGTTGAGCCAGGTTCATGAGAACACTGATGCAGCCGAATGTTTCTTGGTCTAAAGCCATCGGTCTGGCAACCGTGCTCTCGTGCCTGGTCATAGGCTTTGCTGCCCGTGGGCGCGCGACATCTGGCAACGCACAAATCTTGCCTGCTTTGCCTGCGCAAGCATCGTCACAGTTTGCGATCGCCGATTTCGACGGTGACAACCGACCCGACCTCGCCACTGTTGAGGCCGGGCAGAGCAGTTCCCCGAACACACGTTACTGGATTGCCTTCCAGTTGAGCAGCGGCTCGCGGCAGACCCTCGACATCACCGCACCGTCCGGCGGGCTCCACCTCGCATCACGCGATGTAAACGGCGACAGCTTCCTCGATGTAGTCGTTACGACGGCGTGGGTGAATCGGCCGGTCGCGATCCTCTTAAATGATGGTCACGGGAAGTTTACTCAGTCCGATCCGTCTGCATTCCCAACCGCATTTCAGAGGTGTGAGACGAATTGGAGTTCAACAACGATTGAAATTAAGGACACTGCCGCCGTCCTCGCGACGCGTTGTCTCGCGGGAGATTGCGAACAGGGCGACCGTTTCTCCTTGCCCCAACACGCGACGGGCTTGCTTTTTCCGTGGGCTTATCGTAATTCGCACTTTCCAGCACTCTCCGCATTCTTCGGTCGGGCACCGCCTTCGTTTATTTTTCACGTGTAGACTCGCAATGCATGAATAGACAAGCTAGCGAGCTCGCTGGCGTCGATATTGTTCCCGAAAACGGGGTGCGCCCAGCGCGATTTGCAGAGTTACTTCCGCCAGTCGTGCACATCATCGCCTTGGGGGCACGGAAATTTTCGGCCCCAGTGACGGGCAAGAAAAGGCAGGAAAGTGCAAGTCAACAATCTGAACCTGGTCGCTTCCTATCTGCACGAAGCGAACCCTTTGAATATCGTGGTCGGTCGTGAGGTTATCCGATGAGAAGAACGGGCGTTGAATCGCTGGTTCCACTTTGTGCTTTGTGCTTCTGCCTAGCTGGCTGCGGGGGCAGCAAAGACGATCCCAAAGCCGAGGCGCCGCCTCCGGCTACGGTCGAGCACGAGCAGGACCTGAATGTCGTTCAAGTGGACGATCCAGAGCAGTTTCCGCTGGCCACGGCGGTCGCACATGAAGCTACATCCCAGTTAAACACAACGGGAGTCGTCAGTCCGGACATCTCCCGCAGCGTGCCAGTGATTTCAATCGCCACCGGCCGCGTGGTGGATATCGAGGCGCGACTCGGCGACACAGTAAAAAAAGGCCAGCTATTGATGCGCGTGCAAAGCGCGGACATGTCCGCCGCGTTTTCGGATTATCGAAAGGCCGTCGCCGACGAGGTCTTGGCTCGCACACAGTTCGAGCGGACAAAGGACCTATACGACCACGGCGCCGTGTCATTGAACGATTTCCAGGTCGCACAGGATATGGAAGCCAAGGCCAAAGTTGACGTGGAGAACACCACAGAGCGGCTGCGCGTTCTAGGGGGCAGCATTGATCATCCTGACGCAGTCGTCGATATTCGGGCCCCCGTTTCAGGAGTAATTACCGACCAGCAGGTCACCACCGCGGCAGGCGTTGCGGGGCTAGGCTCTCCCAACCCTTTCACGATTTCGGACCTGAGTCGCGTATGGATTCTCTGCGACGTATATGAAAACGATCTCGTTAACGTGCATCTTGGCGAAACCGCGGAGGTCCGCCTGAACGCCTATCCTGACAAGGTATTCACCGGCCGCATCAGCAACGTGAGTCCCGTACTCGATCCGAACCTTCGTACCGCTAAGGTGCGTATCGAAGTGGCCAACCCGGGACTCATGCGCGTGGGCATGTTCGTCACCGCCACATTCCACGGTCAAAGGAAAGAGATCCACGCGGCCATACCCGCCACAGCGATTCTGCATCTGCATGACCGCGATTGGGTTTACGTTCCAGCGGGTGGCAATCAGTTCCGCCGGGTGGAAGTTGCATCCGGTGGAAATTTGCCAAACAACATGCAAGAGATTGTGTCCGGAATCCAGCCGGGTCAACAGGTCGTCAGCAACGCGCTGGTTTTGCAAAACACCGTGGAGGAATAGGTGAGGCTCCATCCGAACGATCGCAAGGCGGTCCGATGATGCGCGGCCTCATCGATTTTGCGCTCAACAACAGATTCATGGTGCTGGCCCTTGCGGTTCTATTGCTTGTCTGGGGTGCCATCTCGTTTCATGGCCTTCCCGTGGAAGCCTATCCGGACGTGGCCAATAATTACGTCCAAATCATCACTCAATGGCCTGGCCGAGCAGCGGAAGAGGTGGAACAACAGGTCACCATTCCCATTGAGATTCAGATGAACGGCATCCCGCATTTGACGCATCTTCGCTCGGTCTCGCTCTTCGGGCTATCCAGCGTGATGCTGATTTTCGACGACCATTCGGAAAACGATTGGAACCGGCAGAAGGTGCTGGAGAGACTATCTCAAGTCACCCTCCCAAGTGGTTTGCAGCCCCAAATGGGGACGGACTGGAGCCCCGTTGGTCAAATCTATTTCTACAATCTGAAAACCACAAATCCGAAATACGACGTCATGGGATTGAAGGCGATTGAAGACTGGACCCTTGAAAAGCAGATCAAGTCTGTTCCCAATGTCGTCGATGTTTCAAGTCTCGGTGGGATTACGCGGGAATACCAGGTTCGCGTCGATCCGAACAAGCTCGTCTCGTACGGAATCAGCATCGGCCAAGTCGAGCAGCAGCTTGCCAACAACAATGTAAATGCGGGCGGAAGTTTTGTCGAATCGGGCTTGCAACAAATGAATGTCCGGGCGATCGGCCTATTCACGAGTTCACAGGACATCGGACGAACCGCAATCACAACTAAGAACGGCACGCCGCTGCGCGTGCGCGACATCGCTACGGTGACACAGGGTCCAAAAATTCGGTTGGGACAGAACGGGAAAGCTCTCCATCGCCTCGATGGAAGTATCCTCGACAACGATGATGTCGTGGAAGGGATCGTGCTGTTACGCAAGGGTGCGAACGCTGATGAAACTCTCGCCGCGCTCCATCAAAAGGTCAAGGAGCTGAATGAACACATCCTTCCTCCCGGCGTCAAGATCGTTCCGTTTCTCGACCGAAGTGATCTGGTTCATCTGACGACGCACACAGTGCTTCACAATTTGACGGCTGGAGTGCTGCTCGTATCCATAATTCTGTTCTTTTTTCTCGGCAACGTACGCGGCGCGATGATTGTTGCGTTGACAATTCCGTTCTCGCTTCTTTTCGCGTCGATTTGTCTCGATCTAAACCAGATTCCCGCAAATCTTCTCTCGTTGGGGGCGCTTGATTTCGGCATGGTGGTTGACGGAACCGTCGTCATCATCGAAAACATCGTGCGACACTTCAGCCTACCTGCGAATGCACATAAGACCCCCTTGGGAGTCATTCGCGACGCCGTGCGCGAAGTGCTTCGCCCCGTATTCTATGCGCGCGCCATCATTATTACGGCGTACCTGCCAATCTTCACGCTGCAGAGTGTCGAAGGGCGCCTCTTCAAACCCATGGCCTGGACGGTTTCCTTTGCTCTTCTAGGTGCTCTGATCTTTGCGATTGTGATCGCGCCTGTGGCCGCTCTCCTTCAATTCCGTCACGGAGTGCGTGAATGGCAGAACCCAGTCATGCAGTTTCTAACGAAGAAATATCGCGGCTCGGTGCGTTACGCAATCGGGCATCGCTGGCTGATGGTGGGAACGGGAGCGGCTGCGTTTGTTCTTGCCGTTTCTTTGATGCTTAGTGGCGTCATTGGTTCAGAGTTCTTGCCGCACCTCGACGAGGGAGCCATTTGGGTGCGGGGAACTCTTGCTCCCAGCACGGGACCCACGGAAGGTGTTCGTGTTGCCAATCAGGCTCGCGTCATTCTGGCTTCGTTTCCCGAAGTCACAGTGGCGACAAGCCAAGTGGGGAGGCCCGACGACGGAACGGACACCACTGGTTTTTTCAATACCGAGTACTTTGTGGACCTGAAGCCGAAGGAGAAATGGCGGCCTGTGTTTCGCCAAGATAAGGACAAACTGATCGCTGCGATGGATCGCGAACTCAACAGAATTCCCGGAGTTCTCTGGAATTTTTCACAGCCCATCGAAGACAACATGGAAGAAGCCGTCAGCGGCGTAAAGGGCGAGCTTGCCATCAAGCTGTATGGCGATGATCTGCGCATCCTTGAAGAGAAGGGCGACGAGGTCGTCAATGTCATGCGCCGCGTTCGGGGAATCGAGGATCTCGGTCTTTTTCGAGTCTTGGGGCAGCCGAACCTGAACATCACTGTGGACCGCGAGCAGGCCGCGCGCCACGGCATCAATGTGGCAGACGTTCAAGATGCAGTCGAGACGGCGATCGGTGGGAAAGCTGTCAGCCAGGTTTTGCAGGGCGAACAACGCTATGATCTGGTCGTTCGCTACCAGGCTCCCTATCGCGAAACGAAAGAAGCGATTGGGAATATCCGCCTTTTGTCACCCACTGGGGAACGGGTCTCCCTCTCTCAGGTGGCTAAAGTCGAGGTCCGGGACGGCGCATCCGAGATTTACCGTGAGGAGAATTCGCGCTACGTGGCGATCAAATACAGCGTCCGTGGCCGCGATCTGGGTAGCGCCGTGGAGGAAGCGATGAAACTTGTCCGCGAGCGAGTGGCGCTTCCTGTCGGCTACCACATCGATTGGGCAGGGGAATACGAGAGTCAAAAACGATCTCAGAAACGGCTGATGATTGTGGTGCCGCTCACGATTCTAGTGATTTTCATTGTTCTCTACACGATGTTCGCTTCCGCAAAGTGGGCCAGCCTCATTCTAGTCAACGTCGCAATCGCTCCCATCGGAGGGCTGCTAGCTTTGCTCATGACTGGCACACACCTCAGCGTATCCTCGGGCGTCGGTTTCCTGGCGCTCTTTGGAGTGTCCGTGGAGACTGGCGTCATCATGCTGGAGTACATCAACCAACTGCGCGCCGCGGGACACACCATCGAATCCGCGGCCATCGAAGGCGCCGTTCTTCGGCTGCGCCCAATCATGATGACCATGCTGGTAGCCGCTCTTGGACTCTTGCCCGCGGCGCTATCACACGCCATCGGCTCCGACTCGCAGCGGCCCTTTGCGATTGTCATCGTCGGCGGGTTGTTCGGGGCGTTCCTGCTAAGCGCGATTTTGCTGCCAACTTTGTACGTGTGGGTAGCCAGAGACGGTGACAAGCTTCCGGAACCAGAGGCAGAATTTGGCGAGAGCAGCTAGCAGTTCAGCCCTCGCTTAACTAAGGCACAACGCCGAGCCAAGTGAGATTTGTCTCCTGCCTACTTGTTTTCCCTCATAATGCGATTGACTGCCGAGTTTTGCGCGCAGTAGCATGATTTCTGTTGTCCGAAGAAATAGTTTCTCGCAAGGAACGCGGCTGGAAGGAGATAGTCCTCCAATCGCTGGCCGAATTGGCTGCGACCATGAAGGAGCATTGTGAGTCCACGTAATGAAGGGAAGCAACAGGCTGTGGCAGCTTTGTCCAAGAATCTTGCTGTGTATCCAAGCCTTCGCGACCGCGTTGTACTCATCACCGGCGGTGGCACCGGAATTGGGGAATCCCTGGTCAGGTACTTTGTTCAACAAGGGGCGCGCGTGGGGTTTCTTGACGTGCAGGATGATGCCAGCAAGTCGCTGGTTGCTCAGTTATCAGAATGCCCCACCTGCCCAAAACCTCTTTTTGTTCACTGCGATCTCGTCGATACTAAAACCTTGAGGGAAGCGATTGCCGAAGTGGCGCGCACATTGGGACCTGTGCAGGTTCTGGTCAACAACGCCGGCAATGATGATCGTCACGCCTTTGAGGATGTGACGCCTGAATACTGGGACGGACGAATGGCGGTCAACCTGCGACACCAGTTCTTTGCCATTCAAGCTGTCGTCCCAGGGATGAGAGCTGCAAAGGCGGGCTCAATTATTAATCTGAGCTCGATTACATGGAAAATTCCATCCGTTGGGCAAGTGGCCTATGTGACTGCAAAAGCTGCGATTGTAGGACTGACTCGCACAATGGCGCACGAACTTGGCGCCTGGAACATCCGGGTCAACTGCCTTCTCCCAGGCGCCATCCTGACGGAACGGCAGCGGCGGCTTTGGTGGACACCAGAGTACGAAGAAGAGATCCTATCCAGGCAATGCTTGAAGCGCCCTATTCTGCCTGAAGAGGTTGCCAGGCTGGCGTTGTTTCTTGCCGCTGACGATAGCAGCGCCATCACAAATCAGAGCTACGTGATCGACGGCGGCTGGGTTTAACCTCAACACTGGCCTGCAAGTTTGTGTGGCTCCTTGCTTGCGCCTTCCTCCATGTTGAGTGGATTCCTTCCTCTCGCTAAAGTGTAAGCTGGGTGTAATGATTTCCACACATCAGCGAACAGAACGAAAGCGAGAGAAAATATGAGCCAGCGAACTTCTCTCCGAAAAAACATCGATCGCCGCGAGTTCCTGCAGGCTTCTGCTATGGCCACAGCCGGGGCATTATTATCTCCTTCACTGTTGGGCGCATTGGATCCCTCGCGCCGCACGCGCTCCTGGGCCGCGCTGCATTCCTTGCGGCCAGGTACGATCCACCCTGACGGGTGGCTGAGGACTTATCTCGAGAAGCAGGCGATTCAGCTTGCATATTCTCTACCGCGCGTCTCCGACCCCTTCACAGGCGATTACTGGTCCGGAGCAGAGATCGATGTGTCAGATAAGACTAAAGATCCTTGGTGGCCTTGGGAACAGAAAGCTTATTGGGTTGACGGCGCTCTCCGGTGCGCTCTTGTGTCGGGGAACGAGAAGCTTCTCCAGGAGGCCCAAGCTGGTGTGGAACACACGCTGGCCACGCCGCTTCCGACGGATATTTGGGACCCATATCCTTCCGACAACCAGTATCATCCAACTTTCATCGCTGGCCACAGGCCGTCTTCTTTCGAGCTCTAGCCGCCTATTCGGATGCAACTGGAAAAAACAGTGTGGCTGACGCCATGCGGAGACACTACATGTCCGATGACGCCAACGCCTATGGCGTGCCGGTTAGAAACATCATCAACGTCGAGAGCATGCTGTGGTGTTACGACCGCACAGGCGACACTCAATTGCTGGCCCTCGCCGAGAAGTCCTGGGCGGAGTTTCTGAAACATGCGGGCGAGGAAGGCTGCGGTGATCTGACGCCGGAGAGAGTGCTTTCCAATGCACCGATCGACTCCCACGGCGTGACATACGCCGAAACGTCTAAGCTCCCGGCCATCCTCTACAACTACACCGGCACAATCGACTATCTGAAGTTTGCTTTAGCCGCGCAGCAACGGATTTTCGATCGCTACATGCTTGTGGATGGCATACCTTCCACCAGCGAATCCTACTCCAGCATAACTTCGCGAGACGTACATGAAACATGCGATATCGCCGACCACGCCTGGCCCTGGGGCTATTTGGTCGAAACTACCGGAGATGGAATCTGGGCCGATCGAATCGAATGCGCCTGTTTGAATGCAAGCTTTGGCGCGATCAAGAAGGACTGGAAAGGAATCCAGTACTTTTCGTGCCCGAATCAAATGCTCGCGACGCCAACGTCCAGCCACATCGCCAACAGCGCACCAGAGACGATGGCCTATCAACCCAATCCAGGCTGGCACACCGCATGCTGCGCGGGAAATGTTCATCGCATTTTCCCGAATTATGCTCTGCACATGTGGATGGAAGACGCACAGGGTGGCCTTGCCGCACTCTCTATGGCGCGAGCGAAGCCAAGGCGAAGCTGGGGCCACACAAGCAACCTGTTGTAATCGTCGAAAAAACGAATTCTCCATTTGAGGAAAACATCCATTTCGCGATTCATTCCGCCGAGCCCATCTCCTTTGCATTCGCGCTCCGAATACCCGGCTGGTGCAAAGCTCCACAACTATTGATCAACAAAAAGAAGGCTTCGCTCCCGAGGATCCAAAGGGGATTTGCGGCAGTCCAGCCAGATTCAATCCGGGCGATACACTTACTCTTCTTCTGCCGATGGAAACGTCCGTGAGCCGATGGCCAGATCATGGCATTGCACTGGAGCACGGTCCCCTTGTGTACTCTTTGCCTATCAAAGAGGCTTGGTCATCCATTGTTGCGCCTCGGTACTCGACGACAGATTTTCCTGTTTGGATCGATAATCCATCGGTTCAGTGGAACTATGGGGCATTCCTGAAGGCCGCCTCCGACGCAAAGTTCGAGCGGAGACCGATGACCACTGATCCCTGGATTGATCCGCCGGTACGACTCACAATTCCGGCTCGGAAGATAGAAGGTTGGGATCTGGCCGTCGACCCCAAAGATCCCGAAACGAGATACAGCCCTCCCCTTCACGATTTGGCGCTCGGCAGGGCAGCCTCAGAGGCAAATCCGAGCTTAGCAGTTCCTCCAGGGGATTTTCTTCCTGCCCACTCCGAGCCCAGACCGGTCAGGGTTGCTGACCAAGCCGAGCGCATCGAGTTGGTGCCGTACGGGGCTACTCATTTGCGGGTCACGATCTTCCCTGATGTTTCTTGAATCTGGGTGTGAGCGCATTCGGTTCACGCGGCCCGCGCCGCGAAGTGATGCCGAATCCAACATCTTCCGCCATATCCAAGCTCGAAAGCTGTTTGAATTTGGCTGCGGCGCAGTTTGCGTTACCGGGAACCCAGAGTTTCCGACCCGTGTTCCTCTCAATGATTCTGGCTCGCCATCTTCCATAGATGTGCAAATGGTTGCATGTATTTGACTTGCGTCATGTTTATTAATGCATCGCACAATGAAAATAAAGGACTTACTTATCCACAATCCCAACGCCAGTGGAACCCAACGTGCCTACCTACTTAGTGAATTGCGGAGGTGCGTGCTTGACCCTTAAAAGAGTATTGTCTGTGCTGGCAGTTACATTCGTTGCCCTCGCCGGGGCGACAATGGCTCAAGCAGACAGCACCGGCGGCGACGGCCACGTGGTGATGGGTGGCGGTAATCCGGGCAGTCCGACGTGCACTGAATTCCAAGGAATTACCGGTCCAAACGGTTCGATCAGCAGCGATTGCACAGTTGCGGCGGGAACGCTTGCAACGACTATAGGGTTTGCTGTGCCCGATAGTTTTTCGAATGGCGGCCTTTCTTGCTCGTCGGACCTCACGAAGATTGGCTGGACAGAATCGCAGAGCACTCTCACCATCGATGGTGTGTTGGTGGACGAATGCTCATTCACAGCTCCGAAGAAAATTACTTGGTCTGCCTACCTTTACGCCATCTCGCAAGACAACTGGGCGCCGTTCATTAATGACGGCGACTGCGATTTGGATGATTTCCTGCTTGGGATTCCCGGTGCCGGCGTCAACGGTAGCAAGAAGGGCTGCGACATTACGTTCAATACAAATGCGAATGGCACGGAGTTATTTGATGGCAATGCGCCATTCGATGTCGCCCCCGGCAACGCCGCGGGGGATTTCAAACCTTTTGCAGTTCCGGAGCAGGGCTCGCTTTCCCTACTTTTGATGGGGCTTTCCAGCCTGCCATTCCTTCGCCGGAAGTCTGCCCGCTAGGCCGACATTTCTTCATCGACTTTGGGGCGCCGCGTTCATCGCGGCGTCTTTTCTTTTTCCCGTCCTGCAAGGCTCCTAGCTCTGTTGCCACCTTCGACTTTTCTCCCCAGACGTGAACTTAAGGAACTGCGGTTCTCAGATAGCGCGCTCAAGAACCGCTCAGCACGGCGGCTCACGCCTCCGGTTAAGCCCCAATGTGCTTTGAAGAGCGTGTTTACAAAGGAGCCCTGGCTCTCCCTGGCCTCTCCCTTAGGCTTGAATTCTGCGAGCGGGACCTACTTGGCGGAGTGATCGTACTGCTTAATGAGTGCCTGAAAATCTGGCCGACTCTGAAGACTCTCGAATTCCGGATTGCTCTCAACTTCTCTTACGGGATACCCCTTCGCCAGAACATCTCGCAGGGTTCGAAGGGCCTCTGCAGGCTTGTTGGAAAGTGATTCCACCACCGCCTGAGTGGACATCAGTTCGACGTCCTCCTTGTCGATGACACGGGCTCGTTGAATAAATTCCATTCCACGGGCCGCCTCGCCTTTCTTGGCGTAGTACTCAGCCAGGTCGCCCAGCGCCATCGTGCTCCGTGGGTTGACCTGCAAGTCTTGATAAGCAAGTGCAATTGCCTTTTCGTAGGCCGCTTTGGCCTTATCCTTCTGGCCCGAGTAACGGTAAGCATCCGCCAGATTACCCACGCACGCCTCCTGGTTGGGGCCAAGCTGCACTGATTTTTCGAGCGCCTCGATAGCCTGCGGATACTGTTTCAAGACCGTGTAAACGTACCCCAGGTTGCAGTAGCCGAGCCATGTCGGCGAGAGCTCGATGGATTTCTGATAGGCAGGGATGCTATCTGGATAGCGGCCCATTCTTTCGTACACGTTGGCCAGGTTGTTCCAGCCCGTCACGTTGTCGGGTTCCAGCTCCGTCACTCGTTTTAGTTCATCGAGCGCCTTCTCATTCTCCCCAGTGGAAAAATAGGCAGTCCCGAGTTCCAGATGAAGCACCCAGTAGTAAGGATTCACCTCAATGGCTTTCTTGTACGCAGCAATGGCTTCCTCTTTCTGGCCGTTCTGCATATAGGCGGTTCCCAGGCGTACGTAGCCGGAATCCGAATTGGGAGCAAGCTGTAAACCTCGCTTCAACTCTGCAATCGCTTCCGAAAACTTGCCGGTTTGCTGGTACACGCTGCCAAGTGAAAAGTGCACTTCGGGAAGGTCCTCCTTCAGTTGCTCCGCTCGCTGCGCAGCTCCCAATGCTTTTTGCGCCCAGAAGGTATCCTTCTTGTTCGTGTACATCAGCAGCGAAGCGTCGGCCAGGCCAGTGTAAGCCAAAGCAAATGCAGGATCTTTCTGCACAGCTTGCTGGAAGTAGCCGATCGCAGACTCAGCCGCTTTCACCCTCTCCGGGCCTTTCAGTGCCTGCCGCCCGCGTAGATACAAATCGTCGGCATCCTCGTTTTCGGTAGGCCGTGCGGCGGCTCGCGCCAATTCTTCGTCCGTCGCTTTCACTGGAAGCGCGGCGATGAGTTGCGAGGAAACTTGGTCCTCGATCGTCATCAAGTCCTTTGCTACCCCCGAAAACTCCTGGCTCCACATTCGCTTCCCATCAGCCACATCCTCAAGATTAACGATGATACGCATTTTGTCCGCGTTGCCCTGCAGCATCCCCTGTACGATGAGGTTTACGCCAAGCGCGCGGGCGATCTTGGGGAGAGGATCCTTATCGGAAACCTTAGCCACTGCCGTGTCCGATGCCAGGCGCAAGTCCTTCAACTGGAAAAGTTTCGCCGAAAGTGCTTCATTCAAACCCTCAGCCACATAGTCCAACGATTCAGCATCACCCAATACACGAAATGGGAGAACGGCAACAAACTTCCCTTCTGAAAGAGGGGGCACGCCTGAAAAGCTCGAACTCGACTTGCTTCCGATACCCAGAATCAGGTGGCGAGCCGACGGAATTGCGAGGGCGAGAATCAACAATCCCGCGACACCAACAACAGGCCAAACCCAGCGATGCTGCGAAAACTCGGGAATTTGGATTTGAACCGTGCGGGAGATGCTGGCCGTTGATTTTGCGCCTTGCAGGTCCGCCAAAATCTCATATGCGCTCTGGTAACGCGCGGTCGGATCCTTCTCGAGACACCGCATGATGATCCGCACAAACCACGGCGGCAATGAGGGATTCAGCAGCTTCGGGCTTTTTGGCTTCTCCTGAATACGCTGATACATCACCTTCAGAGTGGACTCCCCCGTGAAGGGAACATCGCCGGTGGACATCTCGTAGAGAATCAACCCGAAGGAGTAGATGTCGCTGCGCTGGTCGGCAGGCTTCCCTTCCACCTGCTCCGGCGACATATAGCGGGGCGTCCCAAGAAAAGCGCCTGTCCTCGTCATTGCCACGGCACCCTGTTCAAACGACTTGGCGAGACCAAAATCCGACACGAATATCTGGTCGTCTTTGTTGAGGAGAATGTTCTGCGGCTTCAGGTCGCGATGAACGACGCCTTCGGCGTGCGCGGCCGCCAGTGCTTCGGCAAGCTGCGTCGCAAATTTCACCATCCGCGCGAATGGAAGCTTGGGCGTCTCCTGCAAAATCTGGTGAAGGTCCTGACCTTCGACATAGGCCATGGAGATGAACTTCACATCTCCTACTTCTCCCATGTCATGAATGCGAAGGATGTTCTTATGCGAGATCTTGCTGGCGAGTAGCAGTTCCTGTTTGAACCGCTTCAGAGCGTCCGCTTCGCCCATCATCCCCTGGCGGACGACTTTAATCGCAACCAGGCGGTCGAGGTCCTTGTCATACGCTTTGTAAACACGACCCATTCCGCCCTGCCCCAGAAGCGCCTCAATTCGATAGCGCGGGCCAAAATCACTTCCTGGAGCGAGTGCAGTGGTATCCACCATTTGCACGGTTTCCGACCCGAGTACGGGCATCGGCGTGCCGCACCGAGAGCACGACTCGGCATATTCCGGATTCACCGTACTGCAGTGGGGACAATTCATCGCAATAGCCGCCAGGACAGCCAATGCTTGCTAGATGATGGAGGATTATCCGGCATCCAGCCTAAGCCTGCAACTACAAACTCCTCCAACACAAGCCGCTTTCCAGGTATGTGCGGGTGTCTTAAACTCCCACGGAAACACGTCCTTCACGTCATGTTCCACACTTCGATCCATGTCTGGGGCGGCCGACTGCGGGTAACCGTCGAAATTCAAGGGAAGGGCTAAGGTGGATCGTCGACATACCTCAGAAGAAAATCTTGAGGGCGAATTGAATCACACGCGGATCTTCGCGAGTCTTCGTGACTTCACCGAACGTCAAATCGCTGAAATTGCCGTCTGGATTTGCGAATTGCGTGTGGTTCCATGCGTTGTAGAATTCGGCGCGGAATTCCGTGCTCCATCTCTCGTTGATAGGCGTCTTCTTTTCGATCGCCAGATCGGTATTGCTGAGCGCGGGTCCGCAACAAAGGGCATGGGGGATGTTCCCAAAAGTGCCTGCGGGTGGATCGCTGATATTCGATGGGTCAATCCAATAGCCAGTTCTTTTCGGATTAAGGAAGTGGACTTTACCATTCACTTCCGGCGTGTTTGGGTCCTCAAAATTGAAACTGCTCATTAGTTCCAAATCGTCCTGTGTCTGCATTCGAATCGGGAAGCCGCTTTGATAGGTGATGATCGCGGACACTCCCCAGCCATCTAACAACTTTCCCTCAAATCCATCCAGTTCAGGAACGGGGAGTTGCCAGTACGGGCTGAAAACAAACCGGTGGCGCGCATCCAAAAGCGAAACGCCACGGCTGAAATTGAAGTTCAACGGATCCAGGGTGCTCTCGAACGAAGCGCCTTGATCGATCGCCTTGCTGAAAGTATAAGATGCCTGGAAGAGGAGTCCCTTCGAAAGGCCTTGCTCCAGCGAAAGCTGCAAGCCGTTGTAGTTCGAATTGGCGATCGTATCCTGAGCGAAGATATTGCTGAACACTGGAATGTTGTCTGCCGGACAGCCGGAGTTGATGGCGTTGCCGAGCAGCGGCTGGCAGATTGGCGAGGAGTACTTACGCAAGCCCACCAGATTGATACCGTTGGGAGCAATCGAAGCAACGGTGATCCCATTGGCGCCGCCGGAGACGCTGGGCGTCGAGCCATACGGCAGAGGCAAGGTCATGCCAGCCGGAATAACCGTAGGAGCGCCATTCGCGTTCGTCGTCGGGATGTAGTAGGCCGAGTCCGATGAAAATGGGCCACAGGAGAGGCTACTCGAAAGCGTGGGGTCGTACTGATTCCCGTTGGATGGATTGCCGTAATAATTCGAGAGCGACTGCAGCGCGAGACACGTCTCAGCATGGCCATAATTGAGATCGTGCGTGGCGAGGAGGTGATGCGCTTCCGTGCCGACGTACGCCACACGCAGAAGCATGCTCTTCGTCAATTGGCGCTCGATCGTGAGATTGTACTGCTCGGAATACTGCGACTTCAGATTCGGTTGAAACTCCCCGAATAGCAACATCGGTCTGTACCACGACCAATCCACTGCCGCGTGCGGCGCCTGATTAATCACTCCTTGAAACACGTTGGGAATTTCCGAGCCGTTTTGAAGAAGAAAAGGAAGATTGAAGTTCGGATTCGTAACCAATGCGCTTCCTCCGAACGGTGGTTCAGCGCTGAACTGCGCCAGGACGAGCTCCTCGATAGGGTTGTAGAACAGGCCGAATCCCGTTCGAATGCTCGATTTCCCCGGGCCACCGGTCAGCTTCGCAAGCCATCCATCGGTCCAGCCTGGGCTCCAAGCCAAGCCAATGCGCGGCGCGAACGCTTTGAAGTATGTCGAGGTCAGTCCGCGTGGCACGCCTTTATCGCCCGGAAAAACCAATCCCAAAGGAAAAACCGCATTCGCGGGACCGTTCTGGCTGCAATCAGTGCTCCCATAATAGCTGGCAAGCACGGCCGCGCTGGGATTGCTTAAATTCGCAGGATTCAGCGCACAGGTGTACTGCGTCGTCGCCTGACCGGGGCGGAATGTCTGTAGCCTATTTCCGACATCGTAATACGGCGTGTTCAGTTCCCATCGCAATCCGTAATTCAGCGTCAGGTTGGGCTTTAACTTGTAGCTGTCTTGCCCGAACAGGTAGAGAGAGGTGTTGCGAAGATTCAATGCCTGGGCCGCGCCTTGATTGAAGGAACTGGGCGTTCCTAAGAAAAAATCAGGATAGGAATCGGTGTAGCCAACATCATTTGTACTGGGCTGAACGCAAGTCGAGGGATCAGGACTTGTCGGAGAACACAGGTTTGCCTGGCTCAGGAAAATGTAGTAACCGTTCGTCTCGAAATACGAGAATTGGTCGAACCGCTGACGCCGGACATCGACGCCGAACTTCACCGTGTGTTTGCCAATCGTGCGCGTGTAATTGTCTGTCCACTGGAAGGTGTTGCCTGTCTGCGGAAACTCCCCTTCATAGTTATTGCCGATTGTGAACCCGCCGGAAACCTGCACTTCGGGAACGCCTTCACGGCCCGGAAGATTTGTCGTGATTCCAAGGGCGGGCGTCGGAGATAATCCAAGCAAAGAAGTAACACTGTTGCTCTGATTCTGAAAGCATTCCGACGCGGACACATAGCTTCCACAAGCATCATGGAGGCCGTTTGTACCTGTTAGCAGGTTCACAGGGTGGTTCAAATTCCCCTGCCCCTCGCGGAAATAATTGAAATGAAATTCATTCACGGCGTTCGAACCCAACGTCCATGTGTGGCTCAAGTTCCACTGCTGAGTGCGGGTTTTAAAAATTGCGCCGAAACCAGGAACATTGGCGCCCGCTGCCTGAAAGTTCGAGAAGGGATCAACTCGGTCGTCGTCATCGAAGTAGTAGTAGGCAGAGAACTGCTGACTCGAATTGATCTTATGATCGAAGCGAAGCGTGAATTGGTCTCCCCTGTCGTCGCGCACCGGCACGGTACTGATCTGACCCGCCCCATACGGCGCCACATAGTTCTTGTAGAGAGCATAGGCAGTTGGATCGAAACACTCGATTGGGATCTGGTTGTACGGTTGTCCAGTTGCCGGAGTGATTCTGGGGAAAATGTCGTTGAAGTAGCCGCCGGCAGCATTCGTCACCCCAATTTGCGGCATGCCGTATTGTTGCTGCTCCGCCATGGCCGCTTGATCGCAGGTTGTGCCATTGGTGCTGCCTGTTGTGCGCGCACCCATGATGGCCGCAAAACTGGGATCGGTGAGGGTGCCTGTAAAGGCTGGTCCGGTAAAAACCCCAACTGCTTCACCTGCGTCGGGGAGTGTCACCGCGCCGGACGAAATTCCCTGCCGAAGCCGATTGCCTTCATACGAGCCAAAAATGAAAGTGCGATCCTTCTTGATTGGGCCGCCGAGCGTGCCACCGAACTGATTCTGCTTGTAATCCGGGACCTCATTGTCGAAGTACCCTTTCGTGTTGAGAACGTCGTTGCGAAGGAACTCGAAAACGTCTCCATGAAGCTCATTCGTTCCCGATTTCGTGACGACATTGACGATGGATCCTGAGTTGCGGCCGTATTCGGCATCGAAAGTGTTGGTAAGGACGCGGAATTCCTCAATCGCGTCGGGACCAGGTTGAATGGCGGGACCATTCACGAAAATGTCGTTTCCATCTCCGCCATTCACCATGTAGTTGTTTGAACGGCCGCGCCCGCCGTTCACGGAGACCACGCCGGGGTTGTCGCTGCCGTAGAAGAGATCGGCGCCCAACTGGGACTGGACTCCCGGCTGCAATTGCAGAAGCTCATATGTGTTTCGCGTACTCAGGGGAAGTTCGCGGACGCTCTCGTCCGTCATCACAGCGCCAATTTGCGTGCTGGTGGTCTCGACCTGCGTGGCATTCGCGACCACCATGACGGTCTCTGATTTTCCCCCGATTTGTAGCGCCATGTTTACGACCGTCACATGGCCGATGCTCACGACAACGTCCTTGGCGAGAAACTTCTTGAACCCCTTCACTTCCGCGGTGACTGAATAAGTGCCGATGGGCAACTCGGGAATATCGAAATCACCATCCTGATCCGTTAGAACTGCGCGTGCCGTGTCTGTCCCTGCAAGTGTGGCAGTGACACTGGCGCCCTGAATGATCGCACCGAGCGGATCCTTCACGTTTCCACGTATCTCCCCGGTCGTCTGCCCCCATGCCTCCTCACCGCAAAACATCACACCGAGCAAGAGTAGATACACGCCCCCCCAGAACCTCGCCTTCATCTACGCTCCTTTGAAGCTTTATTTGTCTGTCCCAGCGCGTTCCCTGGAAATTTCCTGTGCGGCCCAAAAAAAAGCACTATAGTTCGCGAACCTTAGAAGAAGGCCTGTGGTATGTCAAGGAGAAACTGACCCTTCAGACGATTCCCGTTGTCGGTTGAAGATCGTTGGTGGTGAAACGCAACCACCGAGGCTTACCCTCGCACAAAAAGAAAAGGACGCCCGGGGCGAGATGCCCAAGCGTCCTATCAAGTCATGCCAGGGAGAGAAATCCTACGGCTTGCTATTGAGAGCTTGCTGGCGACCCACCACGTTCAAGTTGTGGGCGCCGGCAAATACGAAGATACCTGTGCTCACCGACTGTGGGATCCACCACGTGCGCCGGAAGAATCCGCGGTCGCTGCGTTGCATCCGGCGCGCCACGATATCAAGAAGCGCCGGGCAGACCTGGATAGCTCCATAGGCCGCCGGCGAGTGCACAAAGGGGCGCAGAAGTGGGTTATGCTCCACCGCCCCATCCCCGACCGCCTGTCGCGTCGAGTAGGCATCGAAGGTCGCCGCACCGTGTTGTGCGAGTGTCAAAACAAGCCAAGACCGACGAGAGGGGACCGTCTCAGCCGACTTGATCGGAATCGGCTTCACAGGCTTTAGCTCAGGAATGTGAATCGTCGAAAGGGATTGGGAATTCTGGACTGACTCAGAAGACACGCCCCCCATGGAAGGCACGGGGCTTTCGTTTGAATTAGCGCTGAAAAGCTTCACGGATTCTAGATTCAGATGAACCTGCGCCTTTTCCTCCCCCGTGTCCACTTTCGAGGCGCCATTCGGCACCCCCGTCGAAACTTTGGGCGCGGGCGTGGCCGGTGCGGCCGAAGTCGTCGAGGTCGTTGCGACTGTTGTGCTGGTGTCAGCAGCGGGTAAGGCAGGCGGCGGGAAAACCTGAAGCAGCAAGGCAGCGACGGCTAATACCATAGGTACACGTCTCCTTGGTTCTGCCTAACCTGTCCATAGGAGCACGACTGGTACCATGACGGCACAGCAACCCAATGTACTCATTTACAAGCACTTATTCTGGAGACCGTGTTGCTCGTGAACCACATCTTGCATTATGTATCCGAATCGATGGAATATGTTTTCCACTTAATGCCAGCCTTATCTCCAATCTTCGTGGTGCCTGCCAATTGCTTTCCCCGCAGGCTATGCTTCTTCTGCCGCACCACAGTCTGTTACCTAGACGGGAAGGCCCACTACGCACTATAGGAGTTGATCGGCTATTGCTTGATGGATTCCCGAATCGTGGTCAGACTGTCACGTGCTGCAGCGATGGTGCGGCCCACGTCGGAATCCGAATGGGCCGCCGAAATGAAGAGCCCCTCGAATTGCGACGGCGGGAGGAGTATTCCCCTGTGTAGCATTTCCCTGAAGAAGGCTGCGAACAGCGAGGCATCCGACTTTCTTGCTGACGCGTAGTCGCGGACGGGGTCTGCCGTAAAGAACAAGGTCAACAGTGACCCCACCGAGTTCACTTGACCCGGCACGCCCGATTCCTTAAGGGCATCTTTCAGCCCTTCCGCCAGGCGCCGGGCCTTCACATCGAGGGCATCGTAGAAACCTGTTGCTTCCAGCTTGGGTAGTGTCGCCAAGCCCGCCCGCATAGCGAGCGGATTTCCGGAAAGGGTTCCCGCCTGATACACAGGCCCCAGCGGTGCGACCATTTCCATGATTTCGCGGCGCCCACCGTAGGCCCCCACGGGCAGTCCCCCGCCTATGATCTTCCCAAGTGTCGTCATGTCGGGGAGTATCTTGAAGAACCCCTGCGCGCCGCCCCAGCCATTGCGAAAGCCGGTGATGACCTCGTCAAATATCAGGAGTGCGCCATCTTTGCGTGTAATTTCGCGCAGCCCTTCGAGAAAACCAGACGCTGGAGGCACAACCCCCATGTTCGCCGCGACAGGCTCCACAATGACTGCCGCAAGCTTGCCCTTGTATGCAGCGAAAACGTGCTCCACGGCGGCCAAGTCGTTATACGGGGCATTCAGCGTCAGCTTCGCCAGGGATTCGGGAACGCCAGGACTTGCAGAAATGCCTAGCGTCGCCAGTCCTGAGCCCGCCTCCGCAAGGAAGCTGTCGGCGTGCCCATGGTAGCCGCCTTCGAACTTGAGAATCAGGTCGCGCCTCGTGAACGCCCGAGCGGCACGGATCGCGGACATCGTCGCTTCGGTTCCCGAGCTGACGAAGCGTATCCGCTCGATGGTGGGGATTGCTTTCGCGATCCGCTCTCCCAGTTCGATCTCGAGAGGCGACGTCATGCCGTAGCTTGTGCCGCGACGCGCTTGGTCGGCAATCGCAGCCACAACGTCCGGGTGCGCGTGGCCAAGAATCAGCGCGCCCCAGGAACAGACGTAGTCGATGTACTCGCGCCCGTCGAGATCCCATAAATGAGAGCCTTCAGCCTTGTCGATGACAAGGGGCGTCCCCCCAACGGCCCGAAAAGCTCGCACGGGGCTGTCCACGCCACCAACAAGAATCCTTTTTGCCCGTTCAAAGCATTCAGCCGTGCGAGAGCCTGTGTTGGATGTCATGGCTTTCTTGCAGTTCCGCGCTATTCCTTGAGCCAGCGGGCAACGTCCTTTGCATGATAAGTGAGAGTGATGCCGGCGCCTGCACGGCGGATTCCCGTCAGAATTTCCAGCACGACACGCTTTTCGTCGATCCAGCCATTTCGGGCTGCCGCCTTGACCATTGAGAACTCGCCGCTCACGTTGTAGGCCGCGACCGGCACATCGAAACGTTCCCGCACGCGCTGAATGATATCGAGATACGGCAGCGCGGGCTTCACCATGATGATGTCCGCACCCTCCTCAAGGTCGAGCGCGACCTCGCGAAGCGCCTCGCGAGCATTTGCCGGGTCCATCTGATAGCTGCGGCGATCTCCAAAATGGGGCGCGGACTGCGCCGCCTCGCGGAATGGTCCGTAGAAGCCAGAACAATATTTTGCCGCATAGGAAAGAATCGCTACATCCGAGAATCCGTTTTCATCCAGCTTCCGCCGGATTGCGGCAACGCGCCCATCCATCATGTCCGAAGGAGCAACGACGTCCGCGCCCGCTCGCGCATGGGAAAGCGCCGCGTTTGCAAGTAACTCAAGCGTCGGGTCGTTTAGAATCTCACCGTCCTTGACGACTCCACAATGCCCGTGGCTTGTGTACTCACAGAGGCAGACATCCGTGATGATCAGCAGGTCGAGCTTCGCCTTGCGGATCGCATCGATCGAACGTTGAACGGCGCCGTGTGCGGCGGACGCCTCCGACCCGGTCTCGTCCTTCCGTTTTGGCAGGCCGAACAAGATCACGGCGGGGATGCCTAGCCCTGCCACTTCCCTGCACTCCTCCACAACCTGGTCGACCGACTGCTGATACACGCCTGGCATCGAACTGACTTCCTTCCGGACATTCGTGCCGGGGCACGCGAACAACGGATAAACGAAACCATTCGTCGCGAGCCGAGTTTCGCGCACAAAGCCTCGCAATGCCTCGGAGCGCCGAAGCCGCCGCGGCCGGTGGATTGGGAATGTCATGTGAGCCTCACAGTTGACGCATGATGCTGATAAAACCCGGCGATCGCCTCGGCAAGACCCTTGGGAGAGGGTTCCGATGCTTCGATGGCAACGCGAATCCCGGCTTCCCGCATGGCATTCGCCGTGGTAGAACCGATGGCCACAAATTGGATGCAGATTGAAAGAGCTGCCAAATCGGCACCGCCGAGAAAAAGGGACAGGTTTTGAAATGCAGAAGGGCTTGCAAGAACAATCGCATCCACTTCAGCACGCCGAACGCGATTGAGAATCTTCGGGTCCGGCATCTCGGGGGCTGTGGTCCGATAGGCGGTCACTTCCGTGACCTGCGCGCCTGCCTCGCGCAGCGCCATGGGCAAGCGATCGTCGCTGCGGTCGCTGCGAGGCAGAAGAACCGCGCGCCCCGCGAACGAGTGCGCTAATTCGCGGGCGAGCGATTCCCCATCGCGATTCCTGGCCACGTAGTCCACTCGCAGGCCTTCCGCTGAGGCAGCTTTGGCAGTCGCTGGCCCCACAACGCCGACGAAAGGCCTTGGCGGCTGCAGCGATTTCCAATCCGTGCCCAGGTCTCGGCAGCGCTCGCAAAAGAAGCGCACAGCGTTCGCGCTCGTGAAGAGCATCCAGTCGTAATGTTTCACGTTCTTTATCGCCGAATCCAAGGATTGCGAATCCTTTATGGGCGCAAAACAAACGGTGGGCAAAAGAATAACGTCAGCTCCATGTTGCTCAAGCGCGCGGACAAGTTCTTCCGCCTGCTCCGGCGCGCGCGTTACAACAATCTGCTTCCCCGCCAAGGGTTGGCTTGCCTTATCCAATGGACCTTCCTGCGAGACGCAGCAATCGATCCGCTCCTGCCCCGATCAGAATCTGCCCTAGGCTCCTTCCTAAAGCAAGCGGATCAGAAGGCGCTCCGCGGAGTTCCCGGCGAACGAATTCCTTCCCATCAGGCGAAAATACGCACGCTTCGAGCACCATCTCTCCTTTGTCGATCCGCGCCCAAGCGCCGAGTGGCACCTGGCACCCGCCCTGCAATTCCCGAAGAAGTGCGCGCTCAGCCCTCACGCAGGAACGAGTTTCCGGGTCATTCAGCACGGAAACGAGTTTCCACGTATCGCGATCGGAAGCACTCGTCTCGATTCCCAAAGCGCCCTGTCCCACGGCGGGGAGCATCACATCGGTCTCCAATGTTTCGGTGACTTTGTAAGCTGCCCCGAGACGCGTCACACCTGCAAGGGCGAGGACCGCAGCGTCGAGCTCTCCAGCGGCTACTTTTGTCAGCCGAGTATCTACATTTCCCCGTAAATCCTGCACCTGCAAATCCGGGCGCAGATGCAGGAGTTGTGCTTTCCGGCGGAGACTGCTGGTTCCGATGCGTGCCTCGGCCGGCAAGTCTTTCAGTTTGCGTGAATCGCGCGAAATGAGGCAGTCCCGAACATCCTCGCGCTTCGTGATTGCGGGAAATGCAAGCCCGGGCGGTGTGTCCGTTGGCACGTCCTTCATACTGTGAACAGCCAAATCCACGGTCCCCGAAAGAAGAGCTTCCTCAAGTTCCTTTGTAAAAACCCCTATCATTCCGATCTGAGCGACCGAGGCAGTCTGAAGATGATCTCCGGAAGTGCGGATGCGAACTAATTCCACATCCACGCCATGGGATTTCATGAGGAGGTCGCGTACATGGTTCGCTTGCCAGAGGGCGAGTGCGCTTCCGCGAGTTCCGATGCGGAGGTGTTTCACTCTTTGCCCTCTTCCAAACCAAACAGATGGCGTAGCGCATCGACTGCGCCAAGTCTGCCGCGCAATCCGGGGCCGTGCCGAAGGCGCTTGGCGGGTTTCTCGAGAACACGCTCGATCAACTCTTCCGTGATGCGACCGATGCGCTGGCGTTCCTCGGGGGAGACATCGGGCATGTCCTGCAGCCGCTCGCGCAGAAGCGCCTCTCGATGCTTATAAAATTGGCCGCGAAGATCCTCGATGATTGAACTCGCTTCCAGAGTGGCACGCCAAGCCTCGAACTTCGCAACATGCTCCGCAATGATGGCCTCGGCCCGTGGGATTTCCGCTTCGCGCGCCTTCCGGTTCTGCTCAACGATCTCGCCGAGGTCATCGACGTTGTACAAGTAAAGGTTATAGAGTCCAGCCGCTTCGGATTCAACGTTGCGCGGAACGCCGAGGTCCACCGCAAACACAGGCCGCCCGTTCCTGGCGGCAAGCGCGCGCTCAAGCATGGCGCGCGTCAACACAGGTCCAGCCCCGCCAATCGAGGTAACAATGACATCAGGGAGGCCCGCCACACTCTCGAGCGATTCCCACCGTATTGCCTCGCCGCCCACCCGTTGCGCCAATTCCGATGCGTGATCGAAGGAACGGTTCACCACGCGCAAACTGCCGATGCCGCGACTGCGCAGATGCTCCACCACTTGCTCGGCCACAGCGCCCGCACCAAGAATCAGCGCCGAGTGGCCTTTCAGATTCCCGAAGACCCGCTCGGCGAGCTTCACTCCGGCAAGCGCAAGCGACATAGGTCGCGCGCCAACCTCCGTTTCGGATCGGACGCGTTTCCCGACTTCAATCGCGCCCTGGAAAACTCGATTCAAGACAGGGCCGGTGGCCCCATGGTCAAGGGCCTGCCCATAGGCAGCACGCAGTTGGCCCAGGATTTCAGCCTCGCCGAGCATCATCGAATCGATCCCCGCGGCAACGCGATACAGATGACGCACTGCATCGGAGTCTACCCACCGGTAGAGCCGCCCGTTCAAATCCCGGCGCGGAATCTGGTGGAAGTCCGTAAAGAACTTCTCCATGGCTTCCGCGAAGCCTTCGTCAATTTCCCCGGGGACTCCATAGAGTTCGCTGCGATTGCACGTAGAAAGGACAACAGCTTCTTCGAGAATTCCCATACGGCGAAGCTCATCGACCGCTGAAAGCGCCTGCTGAGGGGTAAAAGCGACGCGCTCGCGGAATTCAACTGGCGCCGTGCGATGGTTGCATCCTATCAGGGCAACCTGGATCCGAGGCGCGTCGGTTCGCTGTGAGCTGGAATCTCTTGCCATTAGAAGAACCGATGAAACCTCGTAAGGTAAAGATTCACGAACGTGTAACTGAACATGACGAGGACGAAATTCGAAGCGCAGAGGAGGGCTGCTCGCGCGCCCCGCCATTGGGAGCTTCTCGACAAGCACAGATAGGCGATATACACGGCTAGAATCAGCAGCGTGATGATTACCTTTGGATCTCCCCAGGAATACCCGCCGCTCAAGCGATGGCGCCAGATCAACCCCATGATCGCGCCGAGGCACAGCGCAACGAGTCCCACGTAAACACTGCTTCGCGACATCACGTCGATCACATCGAGCGCGGGGAATCGCCAGAACGTCTTCCCCGGCCGCCGCGAACGCAAAAGACGGTCCTGAGCAAGGTACATGAGACTCAACACGAATGACAACGCAAACGCCGCATAGGCCCAAGTATTCAGTGTAACGTGAAAAGCAAACAGCGGCCCCCGAGCCGGTGGCGGCACCAAGGGCTCATTTCTCGTAATCAACCCGAGGAGCGCCATCCAAGCCACCAGGAGAAGCGTAACGAAGGCCCCAACGGATCGCTGCCGGTGGAATGTCTCGAGCCCCAAGTAGGTCACGCCCAGTAGCCAGGCAAATAAAGACATCGACCCATACAAGTCGTTGTACGGAACAGAGTGAATCCACCTTGAACGTTCCAGCAAGGCGAAGTATTGAGACACAATTCCGCCAACAAGCAACAACGTCGCCAGACGTCCTACGCCCAAACGCGGCGTGTAGAGGATTCGCACGTAGCAGAGAAAACTTGCCCCGTATAACGCCAGCGTCAGGTAAGCAAGATAATGTGTCATGAACTGCGAAGCGCCCCCTGCTCTGGAAGGATTATAACGCTGAATGGGGCGCACAACGGCAAACAGGAGCACCAAGAGTCCCGGGAGCGCGGTCGTGCGGGCGCGTTGCCCTTCTGCTATTATGAAAAGGAAGCTGCCGGCAAATGGCACAAATTCCAGAAAACCGCAAAGAGCTCTTTCTTCGCGCCTGCCGCTTCGAGCAGGTCGAACGCGTCCCCGTGTGGATCATGCGCCAGGCGGGTCGATACCTCCCCGAATATCAGGCTGTCCGCGCGCGACATTCCTTTCTTGAAATCTGCAAGACCCCTGAATTGGCCGTCGAGGTTTCCCTGCAACCGTTTCGAGCGATTGGAGTGGATGCAATCATCGTATTCTCCGACATCCTGATCGTAGCGGAAGCGATGGGGATGCCGCTCGCTGTCCCCGACTCCGGTCCGGTGCTTTCGCAACCGGTGCGCGACGCAGCGTCGATCGCTCGGCTCCATGAGTTCGATCCAGAACGCGAGACGAGATTCATCGGCGATGCAATCCAAGCCCTCTGTCGCGCTGCAGGACCGACCGTGCCTGTGATTGGGTTTGCTGCGGCTCCATGGACGTTGGCCTGTTACATGATTGAAGGCCAAACACGCGGCGATGTTTCCCGCGCGAAGCAGATGCTGTCCGCGGAACCGAAGCTCGCACTAGATTTGCTCGAACGAATCGCGCGATCCACTGCGGCATATTTGAAGTCGCAAATTGCCGCCGGGGCATGCGCCGTGCAGCTTTTCGATACATGGGCGGGCGAGCTGACGATGGCGGAGTACGATAAGTTCGCGCTTCCGGCCACGCAGAGCGTGTTTGGAGAGCTGGGTCGACCCGACGTTCCGAGAATACTCTTCGCGAAAGGCTCAGCCCGCCATCTCGAGAGCCTTGCAAAATCCGGCGCGGACGTCTTAAGCGTTGATTGGAAGACAGACCTCGCGCAGGCCCGCCGAACGCTGGGGAGAAAACTGGCGCTCCAAGGTAACGTGGACCCAGCGACGCTTCTCGGTACTGCAGAGGAGATTCGCTGCGCCGCGCTTCTAGCGGTCGAGAAAACAGGCGGAGCGGGGCATATCCTTAACCTTGGGCACGGCATATTGCCGGCCACTCCTGTGGAGAACGCCAAGTCGTTTGTTGAGGCGGGGCAAAAAGCCCCCGTTGCAGCACGCGCGCAAACCATCGGAGCGGATTTCAAATGACGAGCTCGGGGATCCAGCCAGACAAACTGGACATCGGAAAGGTTTCCGACGCCTTTGTGGAAAAGTACAACCGCCCCGGCCCGCGGTACACGAGTTACCCTACTGCGCCCATTTGGAAGGAAGACTTTGGCCCGGACGATCTAGAAAAATACTTTGCATTCGCCGAGGAGTGCGGCACGCCTGTTTCGCTGTACATGCATATCCCGTTTTGCGAAAGCCTGTGCCTCTTCTGCGCGTGCAACGTCTCGATCCATAAAAACAAGAGCGTCGCGATCCCCTACCTCGATGCCCTCAAGAGGGAGATCGAGCACGTGGGTCACCGTGTCTCAAGAAAGCGTCCTATAGTCCAATTTCATTGGGGCGGCGGCACGCCGACCTATCTCACACCAGGACAAATGGAAGATCTATTCTCCCACGCGCGCGAACGGTTTTCGTTCGCCGCCGATGCCGAAATTGGGATTGAAGTGGACCCCCGCGTCACCACGCGCGCCCACCTGGAAACATTGCGCCGCCTGGGCTTTAACCGGCTCAGCATGGGCATCCAGGATTTCGATCCCCAGGTGCAGCAAACGATTCATCGCGTACAGCCATACGAAATGACGCGGGATTTAATGCTTCAGGCGCGAGAACTCGGCTTCCAGAGCCTCAACATTGATCTGATCTACGGCCTGCCATTCCAGACTGCGGCCAGTTTCCAAGCCACCATCGATCGGGCGCTCACACTCTCGCCCGACCGCGTGGCGATGTTCAGCTACGCGCATGTGCCATGGCTCAAGAAGCAGCAAGGCTCGTTTCAAAAGCATCTCCCTGAGGGTATGGAAAAGTTCCGCATCTTCCGCGCCGGCCTCGAAAGATTCCTCGCAGCCGGTTATGTTTACATCGGCATGGACCACTTTGCGCGTCCCGGCGACGAACTCGCTGTTGCTCAGCGAAACCGCACGCTTCACCGAAATTTCCAGGGCTACACCACCAAGGCGGGCGCTGATCTTTACGGCATGGGAGTGAGCGCGATCAGCTCCATCGGCGACGCATACGCACAGAACCGTCGCGAGGTTCAGGCGTACGAAACCAGTGTCGCGCGGCAGGGTATGGCTACCATGCGCGGCTACCGCCTCTCGGAGGACGATCGGATCCGCCGCGCCGTGATTGGGCGACTGCTTTGTCACACAGTCATCCTCAAGCAAGAAATCCAGCAAGAATTCGGAATCACATTTGACAACTATTTTGCGGCGGAACTCGCGCGACTCGAAGAGCCGAGGGCCGAAGGGCTCGTCGTCCTCGGGCCGGGTGAAATCCGCGTTACGCCCTTGGGCCGCATCTTTATTCGAAACGTGGCGATGACTTTCGATCGCTACCTGGAAGAACAGAAAATGCTTCAGCGTCCGCTATTTTCAAAGACCCTTTAAGAGGCACGGGGAATGGCCGATTCAAATCATGTGACCATCATCGGCGGCGGATTCTCCGGCTTGGCTTGCGCCTACCGGCTAAAGGAATTGCGCTTGCCTGTGACTTTGTTGGAAGCCAGTGACCGCGTTGGAGGGCTCGTCGGCACGGTCCGAAAGGATGGCTTCCTGTTTGAATCCGGGCCGCAGAGTTTCCTGGGAACTGAGGAAATTCTCGACCTCATTACAAGGCTGGGCATCGCAGGGGAGCTTCAGGAAGCCGATCCGCACTCCCCTCGTTTCATCCTACGCCACGGACGCCTGCAAAAAGTTCCCCTGTCGCCGCCTGGACTGCTCACCTCTCCCCTTCTCGGAGCTCGGTCACGCTGGAACATTGTCTCGGAGCCGTTTCGTCAGACCAAGCCACCCGATGATGAAGAAACGATTGCGGATTTTGTGCGCAGGAAATTTGGCCATGAAATCCTGGAGTACCTTGTCGCTCCTTTCGTCTCCGGCGTTTATGCAGGCGACCCAGAAAAACTGAGCTTGCGCGCCGCCTTCCCTTCGCTCGAGGAATGGGAGCGCGAACACGGGAGCGTCTTGCGCGGCGCGATCAAATCGCGTCCGGCCAAGGGAAAACGCAAGGGACCGCCGCCGCTTTGCTCGTTCCAAAGCGGCGTGGAACTGCTGATTCGCGCGCTGTCGGAAAACCTGAAAGAAAGCATTCAAACTAAAACGCAAGTCATCTCCATCAGACGGTCAGGGTCCACTGAAAGAGGATCGTATGAACTGCGAATTATGCGGGACGGCCGCGACGAAACTCTACCGGCGGAAACAGTAATCCTGGCGACGCCGGCCTACGCGGCCTCTCACTTGGTGGATTCCATCTCGGCGTCGCTCGCGCAGGCCTTGTCGGGCATTGCGTATGCGCCTGTTGCAGTCGTTGCTGCGGGATATTACGAAAAGCAGGTCCGGAAATCCGTCAATGGATTCGGATTCCTTGTGCCTCGAGGCGAAAGGATTCGAACGCTGGGCACAGTCTGGAATTCCTCGCTTTTCCCGGGGCGTGCACCGGAATCAATGGCTGAGCTGACGAGCTTCGTGGGCGGCGCCACCGACCCTGGCGTTGTCGGCAAATCCGAAAAGGAAATCGAAACCATTGTTTTGAAAGAGAACGCGCGCATTATGGAGATCGAGGGCCTGCCAACCGCTACCTGCGTTTGGAAACACGCGAAGGCGTTGCCGCAGTACAACTTGGGTCACGGCCACATCATCAAGCTGATTCGCGATGCCGAGCGCGAAATTCCCGGCTTGTTTTTCGCGGGAAACTACCTCGAGGGACCGTCTCTTGGAAAATGCGTTGAGCAGGCCTTCAAGACAGCCGATGCTGTGCATAACTATCTGAACTCGCCATCCTAAGACTGCAGTCCCACCATTCCACTTTCTCTCCCCATGCACGGCGAAGCCATTCTCCGCCCCACTCTGCTTACCACTCCGAAAGAGGGCGCTTCTCGCGCATGGCGAGGCGCACGCGCCGCCGGTTGCCGGCTTCTCGATGCCTGCGATGGTCTTCCTCTGTTTCAAGAATCAGCGGTCGCACTGCATGTGGTTTACCCTCGTGATCGATCGCCACATACGTGACGTACGCGCTGCTGGTGTGCTTGCGTTCCCCCGTCAAAGCATTTTCAGAAAAAACCTTGACGCCGACTTCCATCGAAGTGTGAAAAACGCGGTTCACGCTCGCTTTCAACACAATGAATTCGCCGATACTGACGGGATAGTGAAAATCCAGGTAGTCAACCGATGCCGTCACCACGTGACTGTTCGCGTGACGAAGCGCGGCAAGGGCTCCCGCGATGTCGATGTAATGCATCACGCGGCCACCCAACATGTTTCCGAGCGGATTGGCATCGTTCGGAAGAACAATTTCGATGAACTCCGAACGCGAGGCACTCACGGGCCTTCCCAGAAGGTTCGGCAATTCATCATGCCCCGAGCTTGGCGTGTCATTCCTCTTCGTTGTCTTAGGCATTCCAGCAGCCTATCCTTTCTTCCAAAACGCTCTCATTCGCTTGGCGCTTCTTCTCGGCGCCGGTATAATACGTCGTTCACGATTATGCCCCAAGCAAATAAGTCGCGCCGCGAGGTTCTCGAACAATTCGCGGAAAAGAATCCGACGGACGCTTTCGCGCTCTACGGGCTTGCGCTTGAATGCGCAAAGCTCGGGGATAATCCGGCCGCCGAGGGACATTTTCGCAAGTTGCTCGAATCGCATCCGGGGTACGTTGCGGCCTACCAGCAATACGGCCAGTTCCTGGCAGGGTTCGGGCGGGTCGACGAAGCGCGCAAGCTCCTTTCGGACGGCATCGTGGTTGCCCAAAAGGCCGGCGACACGCACGCCCGCGACGAAATGCAATCCACCCTGAATCTGCTGCGCTAGTGGTCTCGGGCTTCCTGCCGAAATAACAAGAGCGAGGCGCACTTCCGCTTTTCTCTCCCGTCGTTCATCCGTCCATTCCCCTTATCTTCCACCACCGAAATCCTTTACAATTGGTCTCAAACATCCGTCCGTACACTCTCTGCATCTAAGACTCAAAAGTGGGGACCCCATGAGTTCACGTCCAAAAACTCTCGGCGATCTTCGTCATAGCCAGTGGGCTGAAGATGCAATCTCCAAGCGGACGGTCCGCCAGGAGATGCGCGAGAACCTGCTGCAAAAGATGCACGCGCGCGAGGCTCTCTTCCCCGCCGTTCACGGTTACGACGATACCGTCGTGCCGCAGATCATCAACGCGATTCTTTCGCGGCATCATTTCATCCTCCTCGGCTTGCGCGGCCAGGCAAAGTCGCGCATCCTTCGCGGCCTTGTGAACTTCATGGACCCCTGGATTCCCGTAATTGCCGGCTGCGAAATCCACGACAACCCTTACCGCCCGCTCTGCCGCGAGTGTTGCGAGCGGATTGCCTCCGACGGCGACGCCACGCCGATTGCCTGGCTTGATCGTGAACACCGCTACGTCGAGAAGCTCGCCACGCCGGACGTGACGATTGCCGACATCATTGGCGATGTAGATCCAATCAAAGCCGCGCGCAGTGGCCGAAACCTCTCTGACGAGTTGACCATCCACTATGGCCTTTTGCCGCGCGCCAATCGCGGCATTTTCGCCATCAACGAGCTTCCCGACCTCGCAGGCAAGATTCAGGTCGGGCTGTTCAACATCATGCAAGAAGGTGACATCCAGATTAAAGGCTACCCCGTGCGAATGGCCCTCGACGTGGCGCTTGTGTTCACGGCAAATCCAGAAGACTACACGGCGCGCGGGAAAATCATTACCCCCCTCAAGGATCGCATCGGTTCCGAAATCCGCACACATTATCCGGCCACGATCGAGGAGGGAATGTCGATCACGGCGCAGGAGTCCTGGACCGACCGCGACGGAAATCGCCGCGTGGAAATCCCCAGCTACATTCGAGAAATTGTTGAAGGAGTAGCATTCCATGCGCGCGAGGACAAGCGGGTGGACCGGCGCTCCGGCGTGAGCCAACGGCTTTCGATCAGCGCCATAGAAAACGTGCTTAGCAGCGCCGAGCAACGCGCGGCAAGGAACCGCGATTCCGTGGTCGTCGCCCGTGTCTCAGACATTTATGCCGCAATCCCCGCCATGACTGGAAAATTCGAGCTGGAGTACGAAGGTGAACTTCGCGGAGCCGAGAACATCGCTCGCGAACTGATCCGTGCTGCTGTTGGAAAGGCCTTCACAAAGTATTTCGCGGGCGAAAACTTTCAGTCCGTCGTGCAATGGTTTGAAATGGGCGGAGAACTCAAGGTACCTGCGTACGCCTCTGGCGCCGAACTGAGCGCGCAACTCAAGGCGATCGACGGGCTCTTCGACCATGTCCATGCACTCGGAGTTCGCGCGAAGGACGACTCGGCGATCCAGGCGAGCGCAGCAGAGTTTATTCTCGAAGGGCTCTGGGCGCACAAGCGAATCAACCGGAGCGAGGAACGCGGGTTTTTTGCCGAGCCGCGCCCGGCTCCGGAACCGCGGGAGCCGCGCGATCCTTCGAGTCGGGCGAATCGCCGCCAATTCAACTGAGTAGCTTGACGAATCGACGATGAAATACACTCGCTACTCGCGCTATTCGCCAAACGCAGCGGACGAAATCGACCTCGAGGACTTGCTCGATCACCTGTCGGACTTCTTTCTTCAAAGCGGCTTTAACTCCCAATACAGTGTATTCGAGATGGATTCGACCCTTTTCGGCGAGAAATGCCTCGACGATCTCCGCCAGGCCATCCTGCGCGCGCTTCAGGAAGCTGAGCTTGTCCCGCCAGAGTTACTCGAGCAACTTCTCCAAGAACCCGATCTCTCGCGAAACCAAGAACTCCGCGATTTGATCGACCGTCTCATTCAGCGGATGGAGGAACAAGGCTACATTTCATCGAATCAGCCTGCCCAGGTCACACCGCCTCCCTCTCAAATGCCCAGGGGCCAGGTCGGACGCGACACATCCAACGCGCAAGCGCGATTTGAAATCAAGGACAAGGCGCTCGATTTTCTTGGCTTCAAAACCCTGAAAGAGCTGCTCGCATCGCTTGGCAAGAGCAGTTTTGGCAGGCACGACACGCGCGATCTTGCCACAGGCATCGAATCTGGCAGGGTCTCGAAGCACTACGAGTTTGGCGACACGCTCAACATCGATATCAGCGCGACGCTTTGCAACTCTGTGCAGCGCAACGGCCCAGGCATCCGCATCGAATTGGACTATCCCGATCTGATGGTTTACCAGTGCGAATACCAAAGCTCCTGCGCGACCGTGCTGATGCTCGATTGCAGCCACAGCATGATTCTTTACGGCGAAGACCGTTTCACGCCTGCGAAGCGCGTGGCCCTTGCGCTTTCCCATCTGATCCGCACGCAATATCCGGGTGACTCTCTGCACTGCGTGCTTTTTCACGACAGCGCGGAGGAGATTCCTTTGGCCAAGCTTGCGCGCGTCCAGGTGGGACCGTATTACACGAACACACGCGAGGGATTGCGGGTCGCACATCGGGTGCTAACGCGCCAGAAAAAAGACATGCGGCAAATCATCATGATTACCGACGGAAAGCCCTCGGCATTGACGCTCGAAGATGGCCGCATCTACAAAAACGCTTTCGGCCTCGACCCGCTCGTCGTCACCGAGACGATGGAGGAAGTCGCCAAGTGCAAGCGCGCCGGCATCCTGATTAACACGTTCATGCTGTCAAACGACCACAGCTTAGTCCGCTTCGTGCAAAAAATCACGGAGCTTTGCCGAGGCAAAGCGTATTTCACCACGCCCTACACTCTCGGACAGTATCTGCTGATGGACTACGTCGGCCGAAAGACCCGCCAAATCCACTGATTCGGGTTTTCCCCTCAGGGCAATCTGACTTGTTCAGCGGTGCCCCTTCGGCTTCGGTCAGACATGGCCTTTATCAACGTTTCATTTGCCTAATGGGCTGACCTGCCGGACCTAAGGGGACGATTTTAGAGCCTGGGTGGGTGAATTTGTGTCAAGCCTGCAACAAATGGAACTCCCTGCTGGATTGAGCCTGAAGCACGATTTGGATGACTCGGCTGCCTACAGGTGGATTTTCATGTACTCGCCGCCCGATGCATGCAGTTCAGATTGCGGGTCCGGCTCTTCCGGCTTCCGCTTGATCTTGAGTCCGTGACGTGAGAGGACGGCCATGATGATAACGATGACCACCACGGCGAGTACAGTGGGAGTGTTGTATAGGTGTCGCTGTAGGGTTTGCATAAAAAAGGGGTTTTCACCCCCCAAGCAGTCGCAGTAAACATCGTTGCGGCCACGGCACAAATGGCACAGTCTGCAAACTGCCATACTGCTTTGGCTCAGGTCTTTGGATGTGGCTTGTGGAACTTTCGGACGCCCCATACAGTAAGCGCGATAGCGCCAGCTACAGCGAGTGCGACGATCGGCCCAAGGGACGAGACAGACGACTTCGCTCCAACGGCCGCTGGCCTCAAGTGCCTTAGAAGGTTGGCCACGACCAGACCCACGATCCACAGGATCACGAAGAACCTCTGAGCCGCGGTCGTTCCCGCCCTCTTCCATAGAAACCACACTGCTGTAATGCAAGCAGCGATCAAAAATACGACGAAGGTCAGGAACCACTGACCCACGGCTTCCGCTGGGGGGATCGCTCCGGGTGTGTAGATTGCAGAAGTGATGATAATCTCTACCACCCACAGGTTTACAAGCCACTTTGGGATATTCATTCTTGGCTCCTTGGCTCCAAAAAGGAACGGGGGCCGTCCCGCTGGGCCAACCGGGACGACCCTGACCTTAAAAACCTTTAGGTACACGGAACTGCCTGGGGTACTTGCTTGCTCCATACATCATAAAGGCAATAGCCTACGTTCGGAAAATAGATGTTTAACACTTTCAGGTAATTGCCACAGGGCATGGTTATCAAGTTGGGAGGTTGTGGTGTCAGTGTCGAATAGGGTAGGCCGCATGTTCCGTTTCCCTGTGGGCAGTTTAGGTCGTAGGTGCATTCAATGCACGTCGGCACACCGCTGACCTCGCAATCGGTCACCGTAGAAGCGAGCTTGTAATTCGTGATCGTTATCTCCATTTTCAGCAAGCTTGCCACGTCGTAGAAGTAACCCATAATCGGGCAGTAGACTTCAGACTGGTAACTGAAATCAACGATGTCGCCCGGAGATATGGGCATGTCTTGGTTGTTTTCAACTTCTGTATAATTTGCACTCGGTCCCGCGCTCTCGGTGTAGCCAGCCGACGACTTAGTTTTTTCGTCGTAGAGCGTGTTAGTCGCGTAGTACGTGTGCTCCATGCCGTTGTAGCTGCAAACAACCTGGCCTTCCGTGTACACACTTGTGTAAATCATGCTGTCCGTCACACTGTAGGTCGTGTAGCTGGATGCGGTCGCATATTCACATTGTGCCCTACTTCTCGGAGCGCCGAGCGTCAGTGCAAGGAGGGCCAGCAACGCCGAAAGAGTTTTCTTAGTATTCGTCATGTTTCTCCCTTCCACCTTTAAATGCGGAGCAGCTAAATTTAGGTTTCCGTCGGCCCGTTGTTCCGGGTTGGATCACTGCCCGGCGATGGACACAATCTTCATGCCCGCCTTCTCGCCTTGGACGTACTGATCGAGCAGCTGCAGTCCGTCAGCACTGAGGTCGCTCTTCATCAGATCGCGAGTCTGTTGGACAATGGCGTCGCGCCTAGCGAGCGATGCTTTGACCCACGCGTCCTCGATGGTTTTGCCGGAAGACCTCAACTCGTCCGCGGCTGCGTTCTCCCGTTGCAGGAATGCGGAATAACGCGTATGGAAAGGCTTCAGGTCGTTGGTGAATGCTTGTAGATCGGCTTCGCTGAGTCCGATTCGTTTCACGAACGCGTGCTGCCTCGCGATCTGTTCGGGAGTCGGATCGGGTGGCAGTGACAGGTTTCGAAAGACAAGTCTGTACGACACGGTATCGGGGATTAACTTAGGTGTTTTTGATCCAAATATGGTTCCCGGCGGGGCCGTCGTAGTCTCAGGATCGAAAACTAAACCACCCTGTTGGCACGTCCCGTGAGTGCCCTGGTGTGGCTTCCGCGGTGTGTTAGAAGCATAAGCACATAGCGCTGACAGTGTCACCACTATACCAAGTCGTAGTCCTATTATCATACTCGTCTCCTTGCGGATATTACCGTCTTATGGAAAACCAACTGTCGCTATACACTTTAACGTTATCTTTGTCAAGTTAAGAATATATTGGAGAGAACTATATCGCCTGACGCTGTGAAGCGACCAGCCTCAGCTTCACGGCGTTTGAATGATCTCTGGCCAGCCGTGCCAGATACACCAGCGACGGGAACGGCGTTCGGTCAACGAAACGTGCTGCGGGCATTGCACGCACCGCGAAGGAAAGTCAGGTTTCATGCGTCCGGCGTTTCCGTACCGAAGTGTTGCGACGCTCGCGAGCACCTGAAGACCTCGTGAAGCTGTGGCTCGGGCACTCGAAGCAGTCCGTTACCGATTTCTACGCGGATGGACTACGCAACGACACCGCGTGGCGACGGGAATAGTGCGACCGCGCCGTGGCGTCGTGGGAAGGTACAAGTCCGCCTCCTGGTCGACGGACGGCCCATATCGGCTTGCCTGCATCGTCGAATGCTGCCGAACTATTACCTCTCCTCCGTACTGGTTTTGGGCCCGTCCGTTAAGGAAAGGCGAGGAGTATAGATCATCGTCGTCCCGATGTCCTTGCATCCGAGCAGTACCCGCGTTGTGGTGATGACCAGGGATGGCCGTGATGGGAAGCAATGGTTCCCACCGGAGTTACACGGCATAGCCGCCTCAAGACAGCAGTACTTGCGGCCCCATCGATGCCCGGACTCGCAGGTCCTTCAGAGTTTATTTCTTCGGCTCCGGAGGCTGCACGAGTTCCGGAATCTGGGCGATGGCAGCAGGATCGGGCGGTTTGAGACGAAGCTGAGCGACCAGGAACGCGATACGGTCGCGGCGGGCTTCTGCGTTGAGGGCGTGGGGCGCATCATAGAATTTCAGCGACTTCGGTTCGCTGACAATGGCGTAATACTCCTTGACGCGCTCCGGCGTGAGAAATGTTTCGTGTGTCCCATATTGGAGGAAAACAGTCGCGGGCGCGGCGTGAGAAATATACTTGCCCTCGTCGAACCATGAATACTTGACGAAGAACGCATCAAACCTCTCAGGACCGACCTGTTGTCGGAATTCCTGCCATTCCCTGGATTTGCTGTCCACCTCGTCTGACAGATCGCCAGCCATCAAGACGAAGGCCTTGAATCGCTTATCGATTCCCGCCAGGTATGCACCTGTCGTTGCATCATAGCTATGCCCTACATACGCCAATCGAGCAGGATCTACATCGGCACGCGCAAGCAGGAGGTCCGCCCCGCGTCGGAAATCGAGAATCTGCTGAATTCGGTAATTGATTTCACTTTCAGCCAGGGGGTCGGGATCTTGCACGTAACCAGGCCGGGCAATCGGACCATCCGTGAGCAAGGAAACTACGCCTGAAGAAGCAAGAACTACTGCCTCGTCGAGAAACTCCTTGCGATTTCGAAGGGGTGAGCCTTCCTGATACCAATGTCCCCAGATAACAGCAGCAAAGGGACCCTTCCCAGAGGGGACGACGAGATACGCGGGAACGTGGCCTCCCTTTGGACTCGCGTAAGAGATGTCATGAATGGCGACGCTCCCACGGTGAGTAACGCTTGTTTCCTGAATGTCCAGAGGAGACTTCTGATCGTAATCGAAATGGTGCAGGAATTCGGTGTCCTGGCCGAAAACAACGAAGGTGAACAGCAAAATGGCCGCCAAAATACGCATATCAGGTCCCCCAGTCCTTTTACGAATCTTAACTCTGAAATCTCCAGAAACGAATTCACAAAATTGCGCAAGATGGTGAAGGCTGCAAGTAGAGACCGTTTGCGAAGCTCACGACTAAGCTCAAATTGGCCTGATAAGCCACACCGCCAATAATTGACACCCGGAGACCGATTTGCCAGCATATCTTGGCCCCACAATGCCGCACACCGGAGGAAATATGACGGTCGTGTTGGATGGTCATTCCCTGAAAATTGAGGACGTCGTAAGAGTCGCCAGAAATCGCGTGCCGATCGCGTTGGATGAAAATGCGATTGCCCGCATCAAGAAATGCCGTGGCCTATTGGAGCGGAAGATTAAGGCCCACGAGATTATGTACGGCGTCAACACCGGCATTGGCGAGCTTTCCGAAGTCGTGCTGTCGCCGGAGCAGGCGGAGAACTTTCAAAAGTATCTCCTCTATTCCCACGCGGCGGGTTGCGGCGAGCCTTGCGCTGAAGAGGACGCCCGCGCCGCGATGCTATCGCGACTGAACACACACTGCTGGGGACATTCCGGCATAAGACACGAGATCGTCGAGACGCAGATCGCGATGCTCAATGAGGGCGTCACGCCCGTGATGTGCCAGAAAGGGTCCGTTGGAGCCTGTGGCGACCTTTCACCAATGGCACAGATGGCGCTCACACTTACGGGCGAAGGCGAAGTCTTTTACAAAGGGAAACGGATGCCCGCAATGGAAGGGATGGCAGCGGCCGCAATTCCCACAATCGTTTTTCGGGAGAGGGATGGGTTGGCGTCGATCAACGGTTCGAACGTCATCACAGGGATGGGGTGCATTCAAGTTTACGATGCAGTGCGATGGCTCAAGACACAGGAAGTCGCGCTGGCGATGACGATCGAGGCTCTGAATGCCAACATGACGGCTTTCGATCACCGAATCCATTTCGTCAGAGGCTATCCTGGCGCGCAGGAATCCGCTGAGAACATTCGCAAGCTGACGGCCGGCTCCGAACTCCTTCGCAGGCCGGGCAAGAAAGTCCAGGATGCATATTCGCTGCGCTCCAGCCCGCAAGTAATCGGGGCGGCTCGCGACGCTTTCAAATGGTCGCGCCAAATGCTGGAGATCGAGCTAAACCACGCAGCAGACAATCCCACATTCTTCCCCGATGAAGAACTTGTTCTGACAGGGGCAAACTTCCAGGGCACTCCCATGGCGTTCGGGCTCGAGTTGCTGGGGATGGCCGTTACGACGGTGGGAGTTCTTTCCGAGCGGCGAGTGAACAGGCTGATGAACCCGCACCTTTCGATGGGTCTGCCCGCGTTTCTGACAAAAGGCGCAGGAATGTTTTCGGGGCTGATGCTCACCCAATACACCGCTGGGGCGCTGGTCGCTGAAAACCGCGTGCTGAGCACACCTGCCGCGATCGGCTCGATCCCCGCAGCGGCCGACCAGGAAGACTTCGTTTCCATGGGGATGACCACGGCGATCAAGACGCGGCAGATCATCGAGAATTCATGGCACGTAATCGCAATAGAGTTGATGGCGTCAGCGCAAGCATTTGATTTTCGCGCGCCCACACGCCCATCGCCAGCCACGCGGGCTGCGTATGAAGTAATCCGCAAACACGTCAAGACGCTAGAGGAAGATCGGCCGCTCCACGACGATATCAACACCTTGGCAAGAGTCGCCAAGGAGGGGACGATCCTGGAAGCCGCGGAATCAGTCGCAGGAAACCTGAATTGACATTTCCCGCAAACACGCGGTTTGACTCTGCCATTTCTGCATCGCTTCGCGGGCATTCGCATCAAAATCAAAGGGTGTAAGCTAACGGAAGTCATTGCGACGATGCTTTGCTTTTTGAGGGAGGCGACGAAATGGCTGCGTTGACGCCGGGAAGGAAAGCGCCGGCGGTTTCTCTTGCAGACACGAGCGGGCAGGAGATGTCGTTGGCGGATCCTCTGAAGAATGGACCTGTGGTATTGGCGTTTTTCAAGGTGACCTGCCCGATCTGCCAGTTCACGTTCCCATTCATCGAGCGTATTCATAAGGCCTTTGGCACATCAAAATTCACTTTTTGGGGCATCTCTCAGGACGACGCGCGGGACACGCGCGAGTTTGTCAAGGAATACGGAATCCAGTTCCCTATCCTGATCGAAGAGCGCGGTTATGCCGTTTCCAATCAGTACGGAATCACCAACGTACCGACGATTTTTCTTATTTCGCCGGGTGGAGAAATCCAGATCAGCAGCGTCGGTTTCGAAAAGGATGCCCTCGAGAAGATTGCCTCGGAGGCCGCCCGCGCCACCGACAAGCCTGCGTCTGCTCTATTCAAACCCAGCGAAGCCATTCCAGCCTACAAACCTGGTTGAGGCTCGAAAAACTAGGTTCCGGCGGAACCTCACCAACCTCAATCAATCCAATTCCAATTCAAGAGGGGGCCTCTTGTGCTTCGAAGGTTTCCTGCGCTTGTCGGGGATGATTCGCTCCGCGGGAGGCAGACCAATTCCGAGCCGGGCGCGTCGCCGCGCTTCCTTCGCAACCCACAGCTTTTGTTTTTTCCGAGTCGCCATTTTAATCCGTGGCCGGTACGATATCATACTTCTCGCGGAGGCCCGTTGACCGAACGCCGACCATTCAAAACAGGGAGATTCCTTCGGACGTTAGCAACTTCCTTGTGGCTGATCCTCGCAGTGGCCCTGGCATTGAGGCTCGGTTTCGCGTGGGGGCAGGTGCACAGCATCCCCGAGCGCATCCTTAGCACATATTCGTTCCTGGTCGAGCCGGGAAACATCGCGTATTCACTCGCCGTTGGAAAGGGATTCAGTTCGCCGTTTCGTGTGGACACCGGCCCGACCGCGTGGATGACGCCGGCTTACCCGCTGATTCTAGCCAGTGTATTTCGTGTTTTTGGGACTTACACATTTGCATCCTATATTGCCGCGATCTCTCTGAATATTCTGTTTTCCACGCTTACTTGTCTCCCGCTTTTCTATTGCGCAAAACGCGTTGCTGCACTGCGTGTGGCTGCGGGAGCGACATGGCTTTGGGCCATTTTCCCCAACGCCATCATCATTCCTACCGGATGGATATGGGATACGTCTCTTTCAGCGCTCCTCGCGGCGACGATCTTGTGGGCCACGCTGGCGCTTGCACAATCCGGGCGCGCCCGCGATTGGATCGGGTATGGACTGCTATGGGGACTCGCGCTAATGACCAACCCCACGCTGGCATCGCTCCTTCCGTTCCTGCTCGGATGGCTCGCTTGGCGCACACGCCGCGAGGGCCGCTTGCTCCTGCTTAAACCGACACTCGCCGCAGGCGTTATGGTTCTATGCTGTGCCCCGTGGACAATCCGCAATTACGCAGTTTTTAAGAGCTTTGTTCCGTTGCGCTCCGTGATGGGTCTGCAATGGTGGATGGGAAACAACGAAGGTTATCGCGATCGTTTCCCGGGCTGGCTGCACCCCATCAACAACACAACGGAACGCGCGCAGTATGTTCGAATGGGCGAGATCGCATACATGCAAGAGAAAAAACGCGAGGCCATCCAATTCATCCTTCATCATCCGCGTCAAGAGGCCCGACTTTGCTACGCGCGCTTCGTCTCCACCTGGGTTGGCACCGATCACCCGATCCGAGACTTTCTTCGGGATCGCACGTTCGCATTCCGAATCAGCTTGATTGCAAATCTCCTTACCACAATCGGAGTGATCCTAGGAGCCGTGTTCCTGTTTCGCAGGCGCTCGGCTTATGCATTCCCCATTGTGGTGTTCCCTGTCGTCTTCCCGCTTGTCTTCTACGTGACGCAGGCGCTGTTTAGATATCGGCATCCCATCGATCCTGTCATTCTGTTGGTCACGGCCGTCGCGATTCAGGAATTGTTGCGGTTGGCGCCTTTGGCCACTGGCGCCTCCTGGACCGAAGATAGCGCTGCAAAGTCTGAGTCGGAGCTTGTCAACAGATGAAGAAACTGTGTCGGATGGCAGTGACGTCCTTATGGCTCATTCTGATTGTCGCCCTGGGAGTGCGCCTTGAGTTTGCGTGGACCTACCAGCATCACCATTCCAGGCAAGCCCTCAGCGTCATTCCGTTCATGTTTGAATCGAGCAATATCGGATACTCGCTAGCCACGGGCCAGGGATTCAGCTCTCCTTTTCACGTGAACACCGGGCCGACGGCATGGATGACGCCTGTTTATCCCGCAATTCTTGCGGCCATTTTCCGCATTTGTGGCCCTTACACGTTCCAGTCCTGGGTCGCCGCCGTGTTCTTGAATATTCTGTTTTCCACGCTCGCTTGCGTTCCTATTTTCTTCGCGGGAAAGAGAATCGGTGGCTTGGGAGTGGCTGCGGGAGCGGCGTGGCTTTGGGCGTTGTTTCCCAACGCGTTTCAGCTCGCGGTCGAGAGCATTTGGGAAGCATCGCTGGCGGCCCTCCTGGCAGCCACAATCCTTTGGGCAACACTTGAGCTGGTGGAATCAACGCGCCTTCGCGATTGGTGCAGCTACGGCCTTCTTTGGGGTCTCACGCTTATGACCAACGCTGCGCTGGGCTCTGCGCTCCCCTTTTTGTTGTTGTGGCTCATGTATCGTGCGCGGGGCGCCGGACGTCCATGGCTCAAGGGACCGGCGTTATCTCTCGGGATTGCTCTCCTATGCTGCACGCCATGGACAATCCGCAATTACGAGGTATTTCACAGCTTCGTTCCACTGCGCTCAGTTCTCGGATTGCAGTTGTGGATGGGCAACAATCCCCAAACGAAGGATGTCTGGCTGGGAGAGGGGCATCCGATCCACGAGCAGGCCGAGCGGGATTTGTACGTCCAGTTGGGTGAGATCGCTTACATGCGCCAAAAGAAAGCGGATGCCATCCGTTACATGTTCAGCCATCCAGCACGCGAGGTCCACCTGATCGCGCACCGCTTTATCTCATTCTGGTCGGGAGGAACTCCGCACCCCTTCGAGGATTTCACGCGTTGGCGTTCCAACTGGCCTCGATATGTCTTGCTCTATAACGTTGCCGCAGCGTTGGGGGCATTGCTGGGGATCGCGGTTCTATGTCTCCGGCGGAGCGAGTATGCGTTTCCATCGGCGGCCCTGCCGATTCTCTACCCCTGCGCTTACTACTTGACCCTCGCGTTACCTCGCTATCAGCTCCCCATCGCTCCCATCGAACTAATACTGGCGGCGATTGGCGTGCAGGGGTTAGCGCAATGGGCAGTTCGTATTGCCGGCGCGCGCAAGAATGCATCCGACCACGCAGCCCGTCCATAATTCTCTCATCGGTGTCTGACTTACGGTTCTGATTCTGTTGGAATGGCTCGAGTCCCAGTCTGTTCGAATTCGAAGCGAACTGTCCACTCGCTCGGCACGTTTTGTCCATCGGCGTTGGCCGGAGTGAATGTCCAACGCTGGGCGGCTTGGAGAGCCAGGTTCGCGAAGTACCTGCTCGGCCCCGGCGAAACGAGTGTTGTCCCCAAAACGTTCCCTGACGCATCGACAGAGATTCCCACCGCAACCACCACTTTGCCACTAATCGTATCGCTCGCCTTCTGGGGCACGTTTGGCAACACCTGATTCACAACCTGCCCAGGAACAACGTTACCTGCGTACTTCTTTGCTCCCGTGTGGAAGTGAGGTGAAGACGCTGCCGGAACAGAGCCCGTCGGGCCTTGCGACTCCTCGACGGCTCGTTGAGTAAGCTGTCTTTGTGCACCCGTCGTTGCCTTCTGATTCTGTTTCGGCCGAACCTCCGGGTCATTGACGGCCGCGGGAAGGGCGGAGCGGGTATCGGCGCGCCGCTCGAGAAACTTTGGGAAAACAAGGATTGCCACGAGAGCGAGGCATAGAGCCACTGCAGACTCAACATACTTCATCTCACCGGATTTCTTCCGTACGGCGACGGCAGTTTTCGATGGCACGACTTTTTTCGGCTCAGGTTTAGCGCTCAGTTCCTGGCTCACGGGAATGCGGATTTGCAATCGACTGGCTATGCCACTAATTGTCAATCGCGATCGCGGATCTCGACGCAAACAGTCGTGTGCCACGCTCAGGAACGGTTCCGACAGATTCTCGGGCAGCACGGGCGTTTCCTGGTCTGTGCCCGCCCAGAGTGGCAAACGCTGTGTGAGCACCTCAACCAGCGTTACGCCTAAGGACCAAACGTCGCCAGCCCCGGTGGCGCTTCCGCGCGTGGCTTCAGGTGGTTCATAGACGCCCGAACTCCGCGGGCTGCCAACAGCTTCGCCCGATTTTCTGATTCCATCGCTCGAGAGTTTTAGCCGATCGTTATTTGCCATTACATTTGCGGGCTTTAACCCGCCGTGAACAAATCCCTTGTCGTGGAGATAGGCCAGAGCAGAGAGTGCAGGACCGAGCATCTCGCGCGTTTCCGTCGTCGAAAGTGGCCGCCGAGGAAGAACCTGCGATAGGTTCTCCTCCGCGTATTCCATGACAACGTAAAGCAGGCTCGTGTCGTCCAGTTTGCAGTGCCCCCAACGAAACAGGCGTAGCAGGCTCGGGTGCGTGAATTTCGCCGTTTCTACCCAACGGGAGAGCAGAAGTTCCGCATTCGCGGGTTCTTCAATGATGAGCTTGATCGCCGCAGTCTGGCTCTCATGTGGCGCGCGTTCCGTAAGAAAAACACCGGCACTCTCAGACCCGCCAATGTACTGTCGGAGGCAAAAATCCCCATCCACAACCCGGTCTGTCCATTTTTTCCACTTATCACTCATTGAGCTTCTCCACGACGGCCAGCGTCCACGTGTACGCCGTCTGCCGGTCTATTGGAATAGGACCCAGTCGCCGGACTTTTCTGTGAGCTCAAAATCGCAGGCTTGTTCCGGAGTTCCAGGGCAGTCCACACGGACAATCCTCGCCTTCGCGACGGATCGTTGCTCTCCGCGCCTAAGATACACTTCGACGGTCCCTCCTTCAGTCATTTTTAGCTGGCACCGGCAGAGAAAACCGCTCGCGCCCACATTTTCGGTGACTGTATGAACGTCAAACGACTTGCCTGAGCCGTCCACGCCGCGCAGTCCCAACAGGATCCTCAAGCGGACGCGCGGTTCGGCTCGTTTTGCCCCGCGGCTTTCTTCGATTGCCTCCCCCAGTTTCCTCCGGAGTTTCTCAAAATCAACCGGCTTTTGAAAGAATCCCCTTGCCCCAAGATTTTCGCAAAACTGTTTGTAACGAGAGCTGGATTCCCCCGAAACGATGAAGATGGGGATCTGTTGCGTGAAGCTGAGCGAGGAGAGCGTCTGGCAAACTTCAAACCCGGAGTATTTCGGCATCATCAAGTCCAGCAGAATCGCATCCGGTTTGTGCTGCAACGCAAGTGCGAGCGCCTCTTCCGGATCGGGCGTATCGATAATTTCAAACGAACTCTCCAGTCGAACCCGAATGAGGTTCCTCATCGAACGGTCATCATCGACGATCAATAATCGCGGCATCAGGCAGCTACACCGTCATTACGCGGCCAAATTTTCAAAGCCACGGCAGTCATGTCGTCGTCTTGGCTCCCATGGGCAAACTGTTCGATCCCCTCGAAAACGTTTTGAAGGAGAACGTCGGCCGTGCTGTAGTCCACCAAGGCGCAGAGCCGCACAAGTTGCGACATGTCGAGTTGTCTTCCCTGCGCATCTGTTGCTTCGGAAAGTCCGTCCGTTGCAAAAAGCACTGCGTCTCCGGGCACGAGCTGAAACTTGGCCTGTTCGTACCGAGCCGATTCGAAAAGGCCTGACGGCAAGCCGCTGCTACCCAAAGTTCGGCAGCCAGTCGCGGACAAATGTATCGGAAACGGGAGACCTGCATTTGCCACGTGAAGCTCCAGAGTCGCCGGATCAAGGACTGCATACTGCGTCGCGCAGTATCGTGATGGCACCGGCCGAACCAGTAAGCGCTTGTTGAACAACTCCAGCACGTTCGCCGGACTCTCTCCCGACTTATGGATTGACCTCAGCGTTCCCATGGCGAGCGCCGCATACATGGCGGCAGGCAAGCCTTTGCCCACCACATCACCCAAGTACACTCCCAGCCGGCCGTCTGAAAGACAGAAGTAGTCCAGAAAATCGCCACTCACATCGCCGTGGGAACGCGCGAGATAGGAAATCTCAAAAAATGCCGTTCGGAGCGGCTCTCGTGGAAGAAGCAATTTCTGAATCAGACAAGCTTCGCCCACGACAAGTTCGGAGAAGCCCCCAGCTTCTCCCCCAGTTGGCATGTGGACTGCCTCCGTCGAGCCGCGCGCCTCTCTCCGATGCCCTATCGGGATTGGTGGGTCGCTACACAAAACTCATGGCGGCGAGCACGTTTTGAGCGCGGGCTGCATGATCAGATGCGCTCGTCATGAACCCACGGTAAGACCAATGACGCATCTTTGCAAGCAATCCCACGTGCCTCTTTGGAACGGCCAAGGAGAGCTCCGATGAACGGCAACGCGCACATCGCGACTATCAATCCCTCTTATTGCCGCCACAAAAAGTATTAATTCGACTGATATGCTCCAGAGCGATATTCTGCCGCGTTTGCCATGGCATCCGGCCGCAATAGGGGACCTGTGGAATCCGACCTCGACCCATCCGACCTTAGTTACACCCGCGGCGAATCCGAACCACATCTCCTGAATCTTTCCATCGGAGAGATGCTCGACCGTACTGCCGCAGCCTACCCCAGGCGCCCCGCTCTTGTCGCTCGCCACACTCTTGAGCGGCTCACTTGGGCTGGTCTTCATGAGAGGGTTGAACGGCTCGCTCGTGCCCTCATGGCAATCGGCGTCCAGAAAGGCGACCGCGTCGGCATTTGGGCTACGAACCGCACTGAGTGGGTGCTTACCCAATTCGCCACCGCCAAAATCGGCGCCATCCTCGTTAATCTCAACATTCGCTATCGTGCGCACGAAGTCGAGTACGCACTGAAGCAGTCGGAATGCCAGACCCTCATCCTCATGCGCGGCTTCCACGACTGCGACTACGTCGAGAGCCTGTTCAGCATTGCGCCGCAATTATCCGAGGGCCGCTCGGGCTCGCTCAAGTCGCGCCAATTGCCGCATCTCTCGAATGTCCTTTTTATTGGCGACGACGCCCCCCCCTCCATGCTGGCCTGGCATGACTTAATGGCCTTGGCGGAACAAGCCAGCACGGAACGCCTCCGACAACGCGAGGCCAGCCTTTCGTGTCACGACGCGATCAACATTCAATACACGTCGGGCACGACTGGCTTCCCCAAAGGCGCGACGCTTAGCCATTCCAACGTCATCAACAACGGCCTGCTCATCAGCAGCACGATGGAATTGACTGATCGCGACAGCATCTGCATTCCTGTTCCCTTTTACCATTGCTTCGGGATGGTTTTGGCCAACATGAGCTGCCTTGCCAGCGGCGCTGCGATGGTGCTGCCCTCCGAATCGTTCGATCCGCTTGAAACGCTGCGAACAGTCCAGGAAGAACGTTGCACCGCCATTTACGGCGTGCCAACGATGTTCATCGCCGAATTCAACCATCCACAGTTCCACGAGTTCGACCTCACATCGCTGCGAACCGGCATCATGGCCGGGTCATCCTGTCCGATTGAGTTGATGCGCCGTGTCGTCGAGGAAATGCATTGCAGCCAGTTGACGACCGTCTATGGTTTGACCGAGTCGTCGCCCGGCATGACTCAAACCCGCACCGGCGATTCTCTTCCGACTCGCGTCACGACCGTTGGCCGAGCGCTTCCCCACACTGAAATCAAAATCGTCAACCCCAAAACTGGCGCCGTTGTTCCGCATGGAATGATCGGAGAGATTTGCACTCGCGGCTACCTGGTGATGAAGGGCTATTACAACGATCCCAAGAGCACAGCGGAAGCGATTGAGCCCGATGGCTGGCTGCACAGCGGCGATTTGGGCACGATGGGCGACGACGGGTACGTGCGCATCACCGGCCGCATCAAGGAGTTGATTATCCGCGGCGGCGAGAACATCTATCCCCGCGAGATAGAGGAGTTTCTTCACACATGCCCAGCCATTGCTGACGTTCAAGTGATCGGCATCCCCGACGACAAGTACGGCGAAGAAGTCATGGCATGGGTCAAGCTGAAGCGCGGCGCCACGCTGGCGGAGCAAGACGTGAAAGACTTTTGCAAAGGTCAGATTGCCAATTTCAAGGTTCCACGCTATGTCCGCTTCGTGGACTCTTTTCCGATGACCGGCTCAGGCAAGATTCAGAAGTTCCGCATGCGCGAAATTTCCTTGGCTGAATTGTCCGCCAACAAAGCCGCTGCGGCCTTCGCCTCCGCTTAGCTCCACGCCGTCATTCTGTTTACCCTGAGTCCCACTGTATGGGGACGAAGGGCTTGCCCTGAGTCTCACCGCATTTGGATGAAGGGTGAGACACCCAAGAAATCGATCCCAGGAAAGACAGCGAAGGGCGCGGTGTCTGAAAAATCCGGTTCCAGAAGCGGCAAGAACGGGTTTGCAGGACTTTTGGATGGGCAGTTGGGGGGCCTATGATACCGATTGAAGAAAAAATTGAGCTCCCTTGGACGCAAATGAAGGTACACTTTCCACTGGCGAGAGTCAAAAAGTTAATTCCGGTTTACACCTTCTGAAATAGAAGGAGGCAGGCAATGAATAGACTTAAAGTGGTGGCTTTGACGTTAATGCTATACCGCTCACCAAATTCCGAACCTAGGGAAAGGAGTGCTTCCATGCGTAACAATGTTTTCAGTGGCGTCACAGCGTTTTGCCTCAGGGGAGCTCGCAGGTCACTCGCGAGCCTTCTGCTCGCATTCAGTACGATGGCGTTTCTCTTCACCGGGCCCATCTCCGTTGCACAGGATTCCAAAACTCCCGCCGTACTGCCCGCGCCATCCAGCGGCAAAGCCATCGTCTGTATCTACCGCACGTACAGATTTACTGGCTCGTCCTCACACGACGAGCTTTATGTCAACGGCACTCACCTTGCCAAACTCCTCAACAGCGAATACGCATTCATGGAAGTGGCGCCGGGTACAGTTGTGATCTCCGGATTGCCCAAGGAGTACTACGGAAGCATCATCATGTCCGCCGCGGCGGCTGCCAATCAAGCCAGGCAAAAAGAAAACGAGCGGGCCCGGTTTGAGGCGGAGGCGGGCAAAACCTATTACTTCAAATGGACCGCCGGAGCCTTTGCAACTGAGATCAAGGTCACGCCTGAGGATCCCGAGAAGGGAGCCAAAGAGATGCGCAAACTCCATCTCTCCAAGCCCGTTGACGACAAGGAAGAAGCAAAACCAGGAACGAAAGACACCGACAAACCGCCAGCGAACTAACATCGCTCCGGCTGATTGTGAGCTTGCGGTGAACGTGCGTGACCTGACCTGATTGCGTTGATAGCGTCGGTCTACGGCGGACCCGAATGACAGCCCCAGACGGAGATCCCTGTCATTCGCCAATACTCTGTCCGGCTGCAGAATCAACACCTTGCGGCGATCTTCCCGCCCCCAATTTCGTATAACTCCAGGCCATGTTCAACCTGTTTTTGCTCTGCCTCGGAGTACTCATTCGTCTTTTTCGTAGCCGCGGGAAGCTGGTGTTGGAGAATCTCGCGCTTCGCCCGCAACTCGCCGTTCTGAAACGTCGACATCCGAGACCACGGCTCGATTTGTTCGACAAGCTGTTCTGGGCCATGGCCTATCAGTTCTGGCCCGCCTGGAAAGAAACCTTGATCGTCGTCGCGCCGGAGACGGTGGTTCGCTGGCATCGGGCGGGCTTCCGTCTCTACTGGCGCTTGATCTCTCGGGTCCACAAGCCTGCAGGGAGGAGAAGAGTCTCAAAGGAGTTTATCTTTCGGATGGTGGCCAAGAACCCAACGTGGGGCGCTCCTCGCATCCATGGTGAACTCCGTATGCTGGGTTTTGATGTTTCGGAGCGAACCATCTCCCGTTGGATGAAACGGGCGCCGAGAGATCCCGAGCCGGCCAAACGTTGGCTCGCCTTCCTTCGAAACCACAGGGAAGCGATTGCGGCCATGGATTTCTTCACCGTGCCAACGACCACCTTTGGCGTGCTTCTTCATCATTAGCCACGATCGCCGCCGCATCCTGCACGGCGCGCGGAGGTCCGCGCGAGAAAGAGTCCTTGCCCTTCGGGAAGCGAAACTTGGTCGAGGGCAAGATCCTGTTCACAGTGCAGCAGGAAAGGATTGCGCCATCCTCGACGCGAATAGAGTTTTGGCGAAGTGTCTGTGAAATGGCTCCGAACGCGGACAAATGATGGCTTTTTGATCCCGGCAAAGGTCCTGTGGGACGCGCTCGGGCTTTTCGCCCTGAAACGAATGCGAACAGGTCCGTCAGAGGAAGTAACTAGGTGTATATTGTTCGGTAGCCGTGAGTCAAAATGGAAATTTCGGTCCAGATGTGAAAATCTCTTCCTAGCATTATCTTTCTGCTCTCGCTATCAACTTGAATGTAAACGGGTTATATTGGGTTCTATTTGGAGCGCCAATTGCGCATACAACAGAAGGATGCGTGGCGTGTCACACGCGTTGCTGCAGACAGGAGGGATGTCATGAGATCCACCTTTCGCGTAGCCTGGGCGCTGGCGATATTCTTCTTGGCATGTGTCGGCACAGCCAGAGCGGACGGCGCGACACTCCTGTTCTATACGTTGACTGGACCCGTTACGGCGACATTCGAATTGCCAACGAACCCAACGATCGCCGACGGCGACTTCGATCCTGGGGCCGGGTTTTATGTAACGCCGACCGACTTAAAGATCAATGGAGTCTCGTCCAGTGATTTCCTGATTTTCTACGATCCGGCACTGTTGGGGGCGTTCGCTGATAGCACTGACGATTTCAGTTTGGTGGGCCCACAGCTCTTTACAGGCTCCGACCAAACCCCCACCATGCTTCCCGTCTCTGGAACAATCCCTCTCACAGACTTCTTCACGGGCGCTAGCTATAGCCTCACCGTGGAGCCTGTGCCAGAGCCGGCATCCTTGCTCCTGTTCACATCCGGGCTCTTGGCTCTTGCGATGAAGCGCACGAGCAGCTTCCGCAACTAACTTCAGAGAACCGCGACGCGCCTGTTGTTTCCAGCGGCACCTTGAAGAACCTGCAAGAACCGACTGAATGCCTCTTGCTGTGCGCACGGGGCATCCGAGAATTCATTTCGTCAGGTGCACATCTTGGGCGGCATTGGGCGGCTTGAAAACAGTTCGCTGTGCACTTTGGACAACAAGCAGCTGAGCCATGACCCGATCGGGTCGCCACTCATGCCGCTGAAAACTAATGCACAAGACCGGTCGATTTGCTCTTAATGCCGCCTTTTGCCGCCTCATTTTTCTGTAACTCTCATCTTCCTAAACAGATATGGCGGAAGCGTGTGGGAGTCGAACCCACCACCCTGGCCGCGAAGGACAGGATCAATGGCTTTGAAGGCCACGAGGATCACCGGACCCCTTGCGCTTCCGTGTTGGATTATAAAAGCCAGGGGCAGCGCGCACAACGAAGCCTTTGGAATGAATATGAGGAGTCCTTGAGTGGGTGGACGAGCGGCGGAGGAAACGGAATCAATCGTGAATCGACTTGCCGGACGCCGTCGAAAATTTCTTGCGAGCGAGTTCGAGGAGCTTCGCATCCGTGCAAATTTCGTAGTAAGCGCGAGTGCCTCGCGCGCCAATTTTTCCTCCGGGAAGCAACTGGCGCACGAATCCCTTGCGCACAACAATCGGCTCGAGCGTCTCGCCGAGCGGGACCTCTCCGAAATAGAGTTGCACTCGGTCCTTGCCCCATGGAAGCGGGAAATTCCCTCCCATGAGAGCCATCGAGATTTCAGTGCTGAGTTTTTGAAAGCCTTCCTCGTTGAGCTCGATGCCGTTCAAATTGTAGCGAATCAGCAACTCTTCACCTTCGTCCGCGACGGCATCTTCCATGAGGGTCTGCAGGAGAAAGACATTGAATGGCGAGGGGTTGTCTTTGAACAGGCGCTTGGCCATCTTCGAGCAGCTCGACAGACGATCGGACAGGTTTAGCGCGCGGGAAATCATGATGCGAGAGTCGGCGTCCATCCAAAGCGATGGTGCGGAGTCTTGAAACGCTACGCCAACTCCCAATTCGAGCGCCGGAAGGTCAGTACCCGCTGCGCGAGCGTTGTAAGCCGCCGTGACAGCGAGAATCTCGCGCGCCAGCACGCAGGCTCTCGCCACGGCTCGTTGCGTGGCGCGTGTCGATTCCGTTTCGTAAATCGCAAGGATGATCGCGTCGCCTTCGATGAAAACCTTGGCAGCACCGAAGCGTTCGAGCATGCGCTTCACCGGCTCGTGCAGATTCATGCTGAAATGCGAAGCGGGATTCAATCCGCGCGAGAGAAGGTCCTTCGTGATCCCCGTCGAGCCGCGGACATCCGCCTTGATGACGGTGTGGTTGATGATGGGATCTTCTTCGGGGCGCCCCTCGTCAGGATGCAGGAATTCGTAGAGGCTCTTGTTGACGCGCGAGAGTTCGCGGGAATGTTCTGAACGCACCAAGTTGATGCGCTCCATCCACGCCGCCACATGTTGGTAGTTCCGGCGGTCGCGCCGCAAACGCATGAGGTCCTCGGCAAATTGCAAGCCTGTGGCGAGCACCTCTTCATGCGAGCGGCGGCGAATGGCACGCGATGCGTCATCCATTTTCTTCGAGGAAGTCTTTCGCGCTGGGAATTGCTCGAGGATTTGGTCGACGCGTTTCGCTTCGTCCCGGTTGACGAGCGCTTTCTTCAGTTGCTGCAAGTGGATGGGCGGGCAGTATTCGTGGCTAATCCTCGGCAGTTCGTAGCTGGCAAACACGTGAAACAGCAGGTCGCGCTCTTCGAGCCGGTGGACCCATTCCTCCAGGAGCTGCGCGCGCGTTTCCGGAGCCGCCTCGCCTTCGCCGGATGGCGCTTGCGCATCGAAGAGCCGCCTTGCATTCGCGGGCTGGTTCAGAAAATCGCCAAGATGGCTTTGGTATTCTTCAGTGAGGAATTCCATTCGCTGCTTGGCAGCTTCGATTTGAGGGCCAAGGTCTTCAAGGTTTTTTTCGAGTAACTTTGACTTCCGCCTCAAATCTTCCAGCTCGCCCTGTGCGTCACCTGCCGAACCAGACTTTCGCTTAAAGAGCCACGGCAGAATTTCGCCTCCCTCGGATGCGCGACCGGCGGTTTCTGTCTCTTCCTCCTCAATGCGCGCCAGTTCGGATCGCAGCAGCCGCGCTTGCTCGAGCAGGCGCTCGTAAGCCTTGCGCGCCTTGCCCAATTCCTCGGCGTTCTGGTCGGCGAGGATGAACTCGCGCACGAAGTCGAGCAGCAGCGTGTCGAAAACTTCAAACCGATCCGGGTCGTTCATGAAGTTCCCGAGCAGGACATAGTGATCGAGGAATAGATGATCGTCGTTCCCGCCTTCGACGAAAAGGAACCGGTTCTGCAGGAGTTCGTAGGCCTCGTGAAAATCCTCGCCGAACAACGCGCGGCGGGATTTCGAGAGCGTTCCTTCCTCCACCTCTCTCCAGATGCGGCACAGCGTTTCCCCGGCCTGGCGCACAGCGTTCTTTCGGTCCCCCTGAATTTCGGCGATCTTTGCCCGCATTACGTGCGCCTGCTCACTATGCTCGAAGAGTTCGCCCCGCCCCCGTATCCAATCCTTGCACTCGACCAAAATGCTCGAAAACTGGTTGCTCAATTCGATGGTAATGAACTTTAGGATCGCAAGCTGGTGCAGGATGTCGGTTTGGATCGATTGCCTGTACTTGGCGCGTTTGAGCGATTCCTGGAGGACCTCTGTCAGTAACCGCCGGAAGGCACTATGTTCCGGCGAGCCAGCTGGTTTCCGATCCTTGCCGTAGAATATGCTGACGTTGATTGTTTGGCGGAGCAGGTCGAGCAGGTATTTCTGTGTGAATTCGATAAACCGAGGGCTCAGGTAAACGTCATAATGGATGTTGTCAACGCCCAGCGTCAGGCCGTCGAGCCGGATTTCGGCATTGTACGACTCAAGCTTCATCCTGGCTGGATGGGCAAACGACGGCGCAATGTTGGTTTCGGACATTAGAAACCTGGTCCTGCCTGACTTTTTACTCTATCTGAGTCAGAATGGGTCGCGCAATGGAACGAAGCGTAAACGTTAATGCACTATCCGCCAGCGGAGGCCGCGGCGACGATGTGCGCGCAAAACGCGCCGACGGCTTCGCATCTGTACCGGCTGATACCCCCGAAGATGACCCCCATCCTGTGGCCTCAGAGAGCTCGCTAGGTAAGACTGGCAACTCCTCCCAGGGTTCTTGCCTGTATTTCGGCCCCGCAGGCCAGCGCTGTGATCGCCCCGCCATTAAGGAGGGGTTCTGCGCCCGGCATCAACCTGGCGCCGCCTCGGAGGCGGCCCGCACACCATTGCCACGCAGAGTTGTGGCGATTCTCACATTGCTCGCCGCCATGTGGCCTCTTGTCGCCGATCTGGTTCGCCAGGTGATTCGTTGGATTCATTTGCATTGACGCCAGCCTCGTGAATGCATTGGACGGAATGGCTCAACCCTGTAGCAGGCTTCACACTGCAGCAAAATTCTTGCTTTTCTGAGGGCGAAGGTGGCCCGTAAATCGCGTTTTCCGGGTACAATATTGAAGCATGTCGAGACTCCTTGAAGGCAAGACTGCTCTCGTTCTCGGAGTGTGGAACAAGTGGAGCATTGCATATGGAATCGCGCAAGCCTTCGTCCGCGAAGGGGCGACCCTCCTGCTCACCTACCAGAACGAGCGCGCGCGACCAACCGTTGAAGAGCTCGGGCTGGAGCTTGGCGCCGCGAGCTTCTTCCCATGCGACGTGCAACAACAGTCCGAAATCGACAAATTGACCGAATCGATCAAGGCTAAGTATCAAAGGCTCGACGTCGTCGTTCACAGCCTTGCCTTCGCAAACCCAGAAGACCTTGGCAGACCGTTCCTACAGACCTCGCGCGACGGATTTAAGCTCGCGATGGATGTGAGCGCATACTCGCTTGTCGCGCTCTCGAAAGCGCTCTCGCCGCTGATGACTGACGGCGGATCGATCATGACGTTGACGTATCTCGGCTCAACGCGCGTCGTCACAAACTACAAAGTGATGGGTGTTGCAAAGGCCGCGCTGGAAGCCTCCATGAAATACTTGGCAAGCGACTTGGGGGCGAGCAAGATCCGCGTAAATGCGGTCTCAGCGGGACCAATTAAGACCATTTCGGCGCGCGGCATCAGGGACCTTGCCAAGGCCATCGACTTTGTGGCCGAGCATGCCCCCCTGAAACGAGCCACAGAAATTGCGGAAGTCGCTGATACGGCCGTGTTTCTCGCAAGCGATCTGGGCCGCGGCGTTACCGGCAACATCATTTTTGTGGACGCCGGGTTTCACATCATGGGCCTTGGATAGTTCCGTCTCTGTTGCAACCTCATCGGAGAGGCGAAATTCCAGAAGCGTCTTCAAGCGAAATCTTGCGGGTGTCTTCGGAGACGTGTTCAAGGAGAATCCGGACAATCGGCCAATCGGTTCGCATCGTGAACTTCTCCGGCCACTCCACGATGACGATGGCCTGTTCCGTGAGAAAATCCTCGAGACCGAGTGACTCAAGATCGTGGAAATCGCTAACGCGATAGAGATCCACGTGATATACGGTCGCTCCATCGCTGTATTTGTGGACCAGTGTAAACGTCGGGCTGGTTACGGCGTCTTCTTCCGCCGCGCCAAGCCCGCTGACGATTCCCTTCGTAAGCGTGGTCTTCCCTGCTCCCAAGTCGCCCTCGAGCAAAACGAGCACGGGAGGCTTTAGTCCCGCAGCGAATTCACGGCCGCGCTGGATGGTTTCTTCCGGAGAGCGCGTCATCCACTCACGCTTAGCCACGGTCGCACTCGGAGTAGAATTGCTGATAGGCGCGCGGTATAGCGCGAATCAGATCCGAAGCGATCAGCGGCGCTTCAATGAATTCGGCAGCGGCGATGTCTCCTGCGAGACCGTGCAGGAAGACGCCAAAGCTGAGCACTTTGCCCCAGGAATTGACACCGTATTGCGCTGTCAATCCAGCTAGAATTCCCGTGAGAACATCGCCCGTCCCCGCCGTGCCCATGCCCGGATTCCCTGTGGAGTTGACCCATGCCTGCCCGTCGGGGGCGGCAATGATTGTCTGATAGCCCTTGAGTACCACAAACGCGTTCCAATCCGCGGCCGCACTTTGAGCGACTTCCAGTCGCCGCGACTGAACATCGCCCGTCAAACAGCCGAGGAGACGCGCCATTTCTCCCGGATGCGGCGTCATTGCAATTTGCCCTCTTGCATCCTTCAACTCTCCCGCAATCCCATCAAACGCATTTAAGGCATCGGCATCAAGAATTGTCGGCAGCATCCGCTTGCCGACAAGTGTGTGGACGACCTGCTGCGTCTCGTCATTCGTCGAAAGCCCCGGACCTATCGCTAGAACGCGCTTTCCTTTCAATAGAATCTCGAAACGGTCGTTATCGAGACTGCGAAGCGATATCGAACCTGATTTCGTTGCCGGGAGTGGCTCCGTCATGATTTCCGGAGAATGAGCAGCGACAATAGGTAGCACAGGTTCGGGCGTTGCCAACGTGACCAACCCCGCGCCAGCGCGCAGCGCCGCCATCGACGCAAGCACGGCTGCGCCGCTCTTACCCACCGACCCGGAAACAATCAACGCGTGGCCGTAATCGCCCTTGTGCCCTAGCGGTCTCCGAGGAATTCCAAAGGAAGCAAGCTCCCCATATTCGAGCCAGCGAAGATTTCCCTCGCCCACTTCCTCGATCAGTTCCGCAGGAGAACCGATATCCCGAACGAGTAGTCGTCCCGTAAATTGTTGCGCCAGTCCATGGAACATGCCTAGCTTCGGAGCCGTAAACGAAACCGTATAATCGGCCACGACTGCCGGGCCCTTGACGTCTCCTTGGTCGGCGGGAAGTCCCGAAGGTATGTCCACCGCTACAACAAATTTCCCCGGACCTCTCCGATTCACGTCTTGAATCACCTGCTGCAGGAGCCCTTCGACTGGGCCGCGAAACCCTGTCCCGAGTAACGCATCGACGGTGATTTCCGCGGATGCCAGAGGGCCTTTTGAGGATCGCCAGTCGCCCGCGTTCAGGATCACGTTCACTTCCCCGGACGCACCCTGCCAGCGCATCAGATTCACGGCCGCGTCGCCGTGCACCTCCTCGGGCGGCGCGAGAAGGAACACGACCGGCCGCGCACCCATCTCGAGCAAATGCCGCGCGACGACGAACCCATCCCCGCCGTTGTTCCCTCGGCCGCACAGGATGACGATTCGCCTCCGTTCGAGATGCGGAAAGCGCTGCTGAATAATCTGCGCCACGCTCTTCCCGGCATTTTCCATGAGGGTGAGGCTGGGAATGCCATAGCGTTCGGTCGTCAACCGATCCACTTCCCTCATCTCTGCGGCAGTCAGCACTTTCATGGCAGGAATCTCAAGCCTATCTCGTTACAGTTTGCTGTAGGATGCGGATTCAGGCACTGCACACAACTCGATTACAACATCCATCCGCCGGTAACGTTCAGCACCTGGCCCGTGATGTACTCGGTGCCATCGGAGGCAAAGAACTTCACGGCCGCGGAAACATCTTCGGCAGACGGGGGACGCCCGATGGGAAACCGCGCGTCTCGCATACGGCGCGCCTCTTCCATCGTCAATTCCCTTTCATCGATGTTTGATGGGTTGACGACATTCACCGTTATGCCGTGTTTGGCTTCCTCGATCGCCAACGACCTTGAAAAGGAAACGACCGCGGCTTTCGCCGCTGCATACGCGGAAATGGTGCCCTGGCCAAAAGCACGCTCGGCGCCCACGGCGCCAATATTGATGATGCGTCCCCACCTCTGGCGGCGCATGACGGGGAGAACGGCCTTGCTGGTGTAAAAGACGCTGAACAAATTCGAACTGACGATCTCCCGCCACTCCTCGATGGTCGTCTCCACCACGAGCTTCCAGTTGAATGTGCCGACGTTGTTCACCAGTACGTCGATTCGCCCGAATCGTTCGACGACCTTTTCAACAAGTGACTCGACCTTCGTGGGATCGGTCGCATCCGCCTCGACAGCAAAGCAATCCGCGCCCTGCGTCTGCAACTGGCGAAGTGTGTTCTGCGCCGCCGTTTTGTTCTGGCGGTAAGAAATGGCGATGCGCGCCCCTTCACGCGCAAGTGCTAATGCGATACTCTTGCCGATTCCCCGGCTCCCGCCGGTAATAAGCACCGTCCGCTGTCGCAGAGTCACAGGCCACCTGCCTTATAAGAACACGCCAGTATAATGAAATCCGCGCCCCCATTGCCGGATTTATTCTCCGCTTCGTGCGCAAGAGATGCAGGGAAAAGTGATTGCTCGGATATTAACAAAGTGCGGAGATCGCGAATTGCCAAGCGCGGACACACCAAGCACACAACCTGGAAAAATCAGCACGGGCGCGACAACAGGCGTCACCGCACTTCGTGAGCGCTAAGCGACGCCTAGCACACCGGCGGCTTTACGAGTGGCTGGAGACGGCACAGACACAATTGCACCAAATCGTCCTGAAGCGGCCGAGACCCCTTGCACCGCGTCCACATTGATCCGGGCGGCAGCCAGCTTCGACAGTACATCCGCGACGGCACCGGGCTGATCGTCGCCCTGCAGGCAAAAGGCCGCACGCTCCTTGCTTAGTTTGAGCTTGGCCTGTTTCGCAGCAATGAGAAACAAACCTTTGTCCTCGGGGATAAGATCGAGTCGCGCGCGCCCGCGACCGAATGGGTACCCCCAGAAAGCAATCAAGTTCACCCCTGCATCGCGCAGCACGCCCAACACGCGTGCTCCCTCGCCCATCTTGTTCGGGACCTGAACCGAATAGTACCCCACCTTCTGAACTTCCACCGCCATGGCAACCTCCCTTCCAGTGTAACGTCGCGGGCATTGTAACCGAATTGGGCGAGGAGGGCTAATGATGCAGCGCCACCACGTCGCGCGCGGCCGATTCCCTGGACCAGAGATTGAGAATCACGCAACGCCACTTTGAGTGCCTTCAAAGGACGTGCTTCACGCAGCAGAGGCTATAGTCGCCGAGGATTCTCCAGCAGCGCGGTTCCAACTATTTCTGCGAGCTAACATTTACAGAAGTGGATGAGATCCAAACTGGATCTCTGCAGCTGGCTCGGGCGGGCACGTCGGAACGGGACTAGCCCATCCGCGCGACCACGACCGTCATGTCGTCGGCCTGTTCAGGTGTCCCGGCCCACTGTTCCACTGCAGCGAGGAGATTCTCAGCCATCCGGCGGGGAGACGCTTGGCGCTGCCGCAGAATCTCCTGTTTCAATCTTTGGGTTCCGAATTCCTCGCCATAGACATTTTCAGGTTCGGTGAGTCCGTCGCTGAAAGCTACGAGAATGCTCCCGGGCGTTACGTGTAGGGCTCTCTGCGTAAAGGGACAATCCTCGAAGAGCCCCACGACAGTTCCGCCTTCGTCGAGCTCCTGAACTCCATCTTCGGTGACGAACCATGGAGGAAGTTGCCCCGCGTTCGTGTAGGTGAGCGTCTTCGCTTCAGAGTCGTACACGGCGTAGAAGAACGTCGCGTAGCGGTCGTCCGATGTGTTGCGGAACAGATGGTTATTGAGACGCGAGACGAGCTCGGCCGTGCTGCCCTTCCCGTCGAGCATGGCCGTGCTGCGCAATGCCGCCTGGAGGCTTGCCATCAGGAGCGCGGCGAAGATGCCTTTCCCGCTGATGTCCGCCAGCGCAATTCCGATACGGGACGGGCTCAGCCGGATGAAATCGTAGTAGTCGCCGCTCACAACGCGTGCGGGCTTGCAGATGGCCGCAAGCTGCAACCCCTCCACCGACGGGATCGAACGCGGGAAAAGTTGCTCCTGCACTTCGCGGGCGATTGAAATTTCGTTTTCCAGGCGGTGCCGTTGGCGTTGCTCTTCAATGAGCTCGGATACGGACGCCGTCATTTCGTTGAACGACTCTCCGAGCGCGCCTAGTTGATCGCGCTGCTTGACGCGAACACGATGGCTGAAATCGCCCCGACGGACATGCAAGGTAGCATCGTACAGGTCGGCGACCGAGCGAGTGATTGTGCGCGTGAGAATAACGCCTGTGGCCAACGCCACAATTTCCAGAATTAGAAAGATGATTCCGACACCCAGGAGGATATGTACCAGCGTCGGGCCGAGATCGCCGACAGAAGTGAACAATAGCCGGTTGAGCACCGAAGGACGCAGCCAGGCCGAAGCAAGCACTGGCGCGGGAACGACTTCGTTTCCCGGCTCAAGATGGTTCACCTCGAACATGGAGGAGGCGGACACGCGAACATCGATTGGACCCATCGGCCGCCCCAGGACTCTCCTCCGACTCTCCACCTTGTCGCCGGGAACATAGCTTGTCCCACGGAACTCGTACGGCTGTCCGGCTGGCGGTTTTTCTCCGGCCCTCTGATATAGAGTCACCTCAATTGGCCCCAGATCCGAAGTAAGTTTGTCGAGTACGTCCGAAGTCAAAGGCGCTCCGACCTCCACAAGAACAGGCTTTGGTTCGATCGCACGTTTTTCCACCGCGACAAACCACAGCCTTCCCTCTGACTCGACAAGTCCGGAAAAGCGACGCCCGTCCCCGAGTTGGACCAAATGCGCACCGTGATTCAAACGGACGCGCAACCCCGGCCAGGCCGCGCGCGCAGCATCAATCGCGTTTGCAACGGACGGGCGCGCGAGCACGGCTTCTCCATCCATGCTGGCTCCTTGCCGTGCCTCCTGCACTATGGCACCCGCTATGGTCTTGGCGTCCGCCGCGATAAGGCTGACGCGGTCCTGGAAATCGTCATGGAGCATGTGCGCGCCGAGTTCGAGGTAAAGCAGGTAGGACGCGACGCTCACCAATGTGAGGAGTAGGAATAAGGGAACGACGGCGATGAGAACGTAGGCGACAATCAGCCGGTTTCGCAGCCGCCACATGAAGTGTGCGCGGACCCAGGGCACCATCCGAATCAGGAAGTAAACGATGGACAAAAAGCTCAGGAATCCTACAAAGGACGAGCCGGGGAGCAGATAGTGGTTACGCTCAGCAAACCGAAAGATCACATAGAGAAGGAGGATACCGATAGCTACGCGGTCGAGCGGCGAGGTCCGCTTTAGGAAGACTATAAATCGCCGTGGTGAAGATCGGTTCAAGGCAAAACTCGCGGCGGCGCAATATTGTGCTTGCCGCCGAGGACGGTGCTCTTACAACCGTCAATTCTAGCCCAGCAGCAGTGAATTCGCCCACGGATGATATTCCGACGGCCCGGCCAAAAACTACGAGGAATACCGGTCATTCTTCTGCACCCGGCTGTGATGCCGACTGTACGTAAAGTAAATCACCAGGCCAATGACAAGCCAAATGATCAGCCGCAACCAGTTTATCCAGCCGAGGTTATACATCATATAGCTATTGAAAAGAATGCCGAGCACAGGAACAACGGGGACCCAAGGCGTCCGGAACGGACGTGGCTGTCCAGGATTTGTTTTGCGCAGAACAAGGACCGCAATGCAAACGATTACAAACGCAAGGAGCGTGCCGATATTCACCATTCTTCCGATATCGTCTATCGGCACAAGACTCCCTACAATCGCCGCCAGAAATCCCACGAGGATCGTGTTTTTGTAAGGCGTGCGGAATTTTGTGTGGACTGCTGCAAAAAATTTACGTGGCAGGAGCCCATCGTTGGCCATGGAATAAAGAACCCGCGTCTGGCCAAGCAACATGACAAGCATGACGCTCGTCAGCCCCGCCAGCGCCCCAACTGTGATGAGATAAGACGCCTTGGTCAGTCCGCGATCAAGAAACGCGACGGCCAGAGGCGCTTCGATGTTCACTCCTCTCCACGGCACCATCCCCGTCAAAACAGCCGCAACGAGGATATACAGCACCGTGCAGACCGCGAGCGACACGATGATGCCAATGGGCAGGTCGCGTTGTGGGTTCTTTGCTTCCTGCGCGGTAGTGGAAACTGCGTCAAATCCGATGTAAGCGAAGAAGATGTAGGCCGCGCCCTCCCACACCCCTGAAAAACCATTCGGCGCGAATGTGGACCAACTGTGCCCCCAGTTCGAAGGGTTTACGTAATGCATCCCCAACAAAATCACGAACAGAACTACCGAGACCTTGGTGATCACGATGGCCGAATTAAAAGTCGCACTCTCCTTGATCCCGATGACGAGGATTGTCGTGATTATCAGCGCAATGCAAAACGCCGGAAGGTTGAGTCCGATCTCGATGCCGAATAGCCGCGGAGCATTCACTAGATCGTGCGCCCTATGAACCAGTTCCGGAGATTGTGCGCTTAAGATCGAACCGACCTTTACTAGGAAGGCCTGCGTCCCGTCTCCCAAGCTCGGATCGGCTGCGTGCGCCATCTGGCGGGCGACTATATTTTCCGCCGTGCGCAGCGCCGTCCAATGATCGTAGGCAAGCCAAAGAGGCATTCTCAATTGGAAGATGTTCAGGAACTCAATGAAATGGTTCGACCAGCCTGACGAAACTGTGCTGGCGCCCATGGCGTATTCAAGGGTGAGGTCCCAGCCAATGATCCATGCCAACAACTCTCCCAACGCCGCGTAAGCATACGTGTAAGCGCTACCAGCAAGCGGAATTAATGCTGCGAATTCCGCATAGCACAAGCCCGCAAAAGCACATCCGAGCCCCGAGAGCACGAACGACAGCATCAGGCCGGGTCCTGCATAGTGGGCGCCAAGACCTGAGAGTACAAAGATGCCTGCGCCGATTACGGCGCCTACCCCAAGAGCCGTCAGAGACACTGGCCCAAGGGTCCGCTTCAATGTGTGCGCGCCTGTCTCCTTGGCTTCGTTCAGCAGCCAATCCATCGGCTTCTTTGCAAAAAGCGGATTGCCCATTCAGAATCCCCTTCCCAAGAATCAGCGTCGTCAAGCCCGAACCGCCTAGACTTCGGTTCGATTTGCTCGCATCTTTGATGTCAGCTTCCAAACCCAGTACACCGGTACGCCCATTACAACGATTATGAGGCCCGGCCAGGTGTACAACGGCTTGTAGCGCAACAATTGAATCTCGATAAAGACGGCCATGACTATATAAACCACCGGAAGAAATGGATAGCCGAATGAGCGATATGGACGTTCCATCTCCGGCCGCTTCCAGCGCAGTAGAAATAGGCCGATGAGTGTGAGGATGTAGAAAACTATGACTGTGAACATCGTTAGATCGAGCAACTGGCTATAGGTGCCAGAAAGGCAAAGGATCGAGGCCCAAATACATTGCACGACAAGGGCGACACCCGGCGCGTGGCGGCGATTGACGGACCCGACGCCTTGAAAGAAAAGCCGGTCCTTGGCCATGGCGTAATAGATGCGAGCGCCGGCGAGAATCAGGCCGTTGTTGCAACCAAAGGTCGAAACCATAATCGCAATCGCCACAATAATGGCGCCCGCCGGCCCCAGTATGACTTCAGCTACTGCTGTCCCCACCCTGCCGTCGGCTGCAAATTCGATTCCCCGCGCAACCGCAGTGGCCCCATTCGGATCGCCGGAAACGGGCAGCACCCTCATGTACGCAACGTTTGCCAGTGTGTAAAGCAAAGTAACGAGGCCAACTCCCAGCCCGAGAGAAAGTGGCAAATTTCGGTTGGGGTTCCTCACTTCGGCTGAAGTGAATGTCACATTGTTCCACGCATCGGCTGCAAAGAGCGAACCAACCATTGCCACGCCAATCAAGGTGAGAGTCCCAATCATCCACTTTGGATCGCCGGGGGGGTACGCATGCAGACTCGTCCAGCCGGAACCGCGCCAGAAGTTCGCGAAATTGATCGACTTGGCTGCTTGCGTTGAGTACACAAGTCCTGCCAACACGAGCAATCCAAGCGCTCCTGTCTTCGCAACCGTGAATACATTTTGGACTATCTTCCCCGTCTTCAGGCCACGCGTATTCACCCAGGTCAGGCAGATGATCGAGAGCACGGCGAGAAGATTCTGGTTGCTCAACCCTACATTGTAAGGACCAAGGGAACCGAACCACAGTTTCCACGGTCCAAAAGTTCCAATCTTCCAAATCCATGCGGAAGCAGAGAACCAGGGCACAAGCACGGCTGCAAATTTGGCAAATGCGATGGCTACAGCAGCGATTGTGCCTGTCTGAATCACCATCAGCATCGTCCAGCCATACAGGAAACCCCAGATTGTTCCTAGCGATTCCCGCAGGTAGACGTACTGGCCTCCGGCGTGCGGCATCGCAGCAGCCAGTTCACCGTAGCTGATTGCGCAGATTAAAGTCATCACACCGGAGACGACCCAAGCGATAAGGAGCAACGCAGGGCTTTGAAGCTGGTGCGCTATATCGGCGGAAACAATGAATATCCCCGAGCCGATCATCGAGCCAACTACGATCATCGTCGCATCGAACAGCCCGAGCCCCTTGATGAGTCCTGTCGAATTGCCCGCGGCAACCTCCTGTGTCATCTGTCGATCGTTTGGCATTCGTCTATTCAATCAACCGCGTTTTGAACAAACGCGCTCTGCAATGGCCATGTATTCGCGCGCTCGCTCGGCCGGATCGCGCGACGCTACCAGATCCCGGATGACGGCCAGTGAATCAGCGCCTGCCTGGAAAACCGCTTCCGCCGAAGCTAACGTGATACCGCCAATCGCCACAAGCGGTTTCCGAGTTAGTTGTCGTGCCGTTTGCAAAAAATCGATCCCAACGACAGGATCAGGATTCTCTTTGGATGCTGTCGGGAAGATCGGCCCCACTGCGATGTAATCTGCTGAAGTGGAATCGGCCTCGCGCACTTGCTTGCTATTGTGCGTTGATACGCCCACCCAACTCGGCGGACGGCATACGCTTCGCGCGTCTTCCACCGGGAGGTCGTTCCACCCAACATGCACTCCGCCCGCCCCCGCCAGGGCTGCAACATCCGGTCGATCATTGACTATGAGGCGCACATCAAACGGAGCAAGGAGAGAGACTAGTTCCTGCACTTCGGCATGGATCTTGCGTGGAGTTGAATGCTTGTCACGAAGCTGAAAGAGTTTCACGCCGGCTTCAGCCAGCGTTCTTCCAAGTTTGGCCGGAGGTTCCTCTGTGAGACTGGGATCGAGGATGGCATAGAGGGTTGGAAACAACAGCCGCCTCCGGGTTATTTCCCTTCGACTGACGCGAAGCGCTCAAGAAAGTGCGTGTCGTACTTGCCCGACAAAAAGTCAGTGTCGGCTAGGATCTTCTTGTGCAGTGGAAGCGTTGTCTTAATACCTTCCACGACAAAGCCGTCGAGCGCGCGATCCATTCGTGCCAGAGCTTCCGCGCGATCGTGCCCATGGGAGATCAGCTTAGCAACCAGCGAGTCGTAATACGGGGGAACGACAGCATCAGCATAGGATGCCGTGTCCACACGGATGCCTGGGCCGCCTGGAACGCGAAACGCTGTGATCCGTCCGGCGGACGGCGCAAAAGTCACCGGGTCCTCGGCATTAATTCGGCACTCGATGGCATGCCCGCGGAACTCGACCCGGCCGACGACATCATCGAGCGACTCTCCCGCCGCCACTCGAATCTGCGATTTTACGAGGTCGAGGCTCGTGACCAACTCGGTCACCGGATGCTCCACTTGGATGCGAGTGTTCATCTCGATGAAGTAAAGCTTTCCCGACTCGTCCCGCAAAAATTCAACTGTCCCGGCGCCAGTGTACTTCACGCCCTGCAGGGCTTTAACAACCTGTGCACCCACCTTCTGCCTGGTCTCATCGTCAAGGATCGGAGAGGGAGACTCTTCCAGGAGCTTCTGATGCCGCCGCTGGATGGAGCATTCACGCTCACCGAGGTGGATAACGTTGCCGTGCCGGTCGCCCAAGACCTGGAATTCAATGTGCCTTGGTCGCTCGATGAGTTTTTCGATGTACACGTCTGGACTTCCGAACGCTTGTTTCGCTTCTGCTTGAGCAGTCTGGAATGCGGTGACTAGCTCGCGGTTGTTCCGAGCGATCCGCATCCCGCGCCCACCGCCACCCCCCGACGCTTTAATCATTATTGGGAAGCCGATCTCAGCCGCGACTTTCTTGACAGCGTCCTCATCCGGCACGACCCCCGCGCTCCCAGGAACAATGGGTATGCCGGCGGCAGCCATCTCCTGGCGCGCCCGATCCTTTTCACCCATCAGGCGAATCACTTCGGGTGAGGGACCAATAAAAGTGATCTGGGAAGCTTCGCAAACTTCGGCAAAGTTCGCATTTTCGGAGAGAAACCCATACCCGGGATGGATAGCGTCCACGTTGGCGATTTCCGCGGCGCTAATCACTTGCGGAATATTGAGATAGCTTTCGCCGCTGCGCGCGGGCCCAATGCAGATTGCCTCGTCGGCGAACCGCACGTGCAGCGAGTTGCGATCGGCCTCCGAATAAACCGCTACCGTACTGACTCCAAGCTCTTTGCATGCACTGATCGTTCGCAGCGCAATTTCGCCGCGGTTAGCGATCAGGATTTTTCGAAACATTTCGCCGGGTTTATGCGCCGTCACAGGTTTCCGCCGAAGGTCTGGAGGGTGAAGCGGTAACGCCCATCCAGTCTCCCCCTCCAAAATCGACTCTACTGCAGCGAATCAGCAGCGTGGAACGCACAGGTAGGCCTATTTCTTACGGTGCGGGTGGATGCCAAAGAGCGGCTCGCCATACTCAACTGGCTGACCGTTCTCAACGAAAACCTTGACCACCTCGCCCGCCACTTCGGATTCGATTTCGTTCATCAACTTCATTGCTTCGATGATGCAGAGGACCTGACCCATTTCCACATGGCCGCCAATCGACACAAACGGCTCCGCGTTCGGGTTCGGGGTCGCGTAAAATGTACCCACGATCGGCGACTTTACGATGAAAAGGTCCTCATAAAGTGCCGCATCGGCTGCCGCATCGCGGGAACCGCCAGGCGCTGCAACCCCTCCTGAACTAGCGCCGCCTGGATTCGCCGACGGCGCCCCCGCTATAACAATCTCAGGGCTGCGGAGGGGATGGATTGATCCATGCGAGACCGCAGATGGCTTCTTCAGCCGGATTCGCAAGCCGTTTCGCTCGTATTCGAACTCCTCTAGGTTGTGCTTCTGCATAAAGTCGAGCAGCCGCTCGATTTGCGGAAGGTCAACGCCTCGAACCTCCGTCTGGACTTCCGATTCAGCTTTCGGTTTCTTAGCCATTTATAGGTCGATGAGTCCTCTTGGTGCCGTGATCAGATCCTTCGCACCTGTCGATGTTACAACAATCTCGTCTTCAATTCTAATTCCACCAAGACCTTCCAAGTAAACGCCGGGTTCGACGGTTAAAACCATGCCTTCCTGCAAGACCGTCGTCTCGCCACGACCCAGTCGGGGCATTTCATGGACCTCAAGGCCCAATCCGTGCCCAGTGCTGTGCGTGAAATATCGTGCGAGCCCCTTCTTCCTCAAGACGGCCCTGGCCACCGAATCCACGTCTCCCGCCTTCACGCCTGGCCGGATTGATTCCTTAGCCGCTTCCTGCGCCTCCAGAACCGCTCTGTACAGCCCCCGGACCTTCGCGGGAGACCGCCCCAGGAAGACGGTCCTTGTCATGTCACTGCAATAGTCGCGGAGTATAGCACCCTGGTCAAGTACGACCAACTCGTTTTTATTGAGCGGCTTGGAGGAGGGCCTTGCATGCGCCCAGGCGGAGTGAGGTCCGGCCGCCACAATGGTCTCAAACGACGGTCCCGAGGCCCCAAACTTCTTCATCTGGTACTCAATCTCCGCCGCAATGTCCAGTTCAGTGATTCCGGGCCTGATTAGGGAAACGACAGCGCCGAAAACCTCGTCCGCGAGGGCAGCTGCCGCCTGCATGCGAACAAGTTCCTCTCCGTCCTTAATTAACCGCAACTTTTCCACTTCATTCCCGCCTTTGACCCATCGAACCCCCGAGCCAGCGGCAGTTTGAAGCGATTCCTTCTGCTCAACCATGACTTGACTGGGAGAATATGCCACCCAACTTCTTCCCTTCCGGCTTTTCAACTTCTCACCCACAGCGCGCAGTAAGCCCTTCTTCGCAATCAGAATTCGCGCGCCAGACACTTCAGCGTTAGCTTGAAAGGTGTATCGGCTATCTGTGAAGAGCGTGGCACCGCCAGCTTCAACCAGCAGGACACCGGCACTGCCCGAAAACCCACAAAGAAAGAGAATGTTAGAAGGGTGGGTAACAAGGATTGCATCGGCGCGCAAGGCCGAAATGGAACGCCGGAGCCGATCCATCCGGCTCCGGCACGAGAAACTGTCCGTCGAATTTGGCGCTAGACCAGGCAGCCAGGCTTTCTCCTCCGTCCTAACACCACTAGCTGGGCAGAATCCGAGGTGTCAGGAAGAACAAGAGCTCCTGCGACGTGGAATTGACCGTCGTGTGCTTGAACAAGTTGCCGACAAGGGGAAGGCTCCCGAATACCGGAACTTGTTGAATGTCGGTTCGTTGGGAGGAAACGATAATCCCACCCACAACAATCGTTTGTCCGTCGTTTATGGTGACGCTCGTCTCCGCGGACTGCGTGTCGATTGCGGGAATCCCTTCTACGCGTGGGATGGACTGATCGATCTGGTCGTTTTCCACCGTGACGTCCAAATGGACGGTGCCCTCGGCCGTGATTTGCGGAGTCACGTCGAGTTCAAGGACGGCGTCAACAAATTGCACAGAAACGGTGTTGTTGATGATCGTCTGCACGGGAATTTTCGTTCCCTGCTTAACCGTTGCCTTCTGGTTGTTCTGTGTAGTTATTTTGGGCTTAGAAAGCAGCTTCCCGACGCCTCGATCCTCTGCCGCCGTTATCATGAAGTCGAGCGCGAAGTTTGCTGACTGGAAGATATACGAAAACCCGCTTGTTGGGGTGGCTACGCCCAGATTCGTATTCAGAGGCATAGCCCCAGATGGAGGGTTGGTCCCAGCCGTGCCCACGAAAAGCGGAGGCACGACGCCGTAGTGCGTGACTGGGCTCGTCCCGACCGATGACGTGCCACCGAACGTGCTATTTCCTGAACCCAACGCAAAAGCCAATTGAGTCCCGATTTCGCGGGAGAACGAACGATTGGCTGCGACGACGCGAGCCTCGATCTCGACTTGTTGCGATTTGCGGTCAAGCTGGCGGAGAAGATTGTCCATCACCGGGAACGTGCTCGGTACGTCGCGGATAATAAGCGTATTGGAACGCGGGTCGGCCAATATATCGCCCCGCGAGGAAAGGAATTTCTTGAGTGTTGTGACCATGTCGCTCGCCTTGGCGTAGCTGAGGACGCGGGTCGTTGTTACAACGTCGGCTGCTTCGGCTTGCGCCCTGGCGAGGTCCCGATTCTCCTCCGCTTCCTTCTTTACAGTCTCCTTGGTCGCTACCCGAAGTACGTTTCCGTCCAGCTGCTTCTCCAGGTCGTTGTTCCGAAGGACTATATCGAGCGCTTGGTCCCATGGAACATCGTCGAGGACAATCGTGAGGTTCCCCTTCACGCTCGGATCAACCACCACATTCAACCCGCTAATTTCGTGGATCAATCGGAAGAAATCCCGGAGATCAACATCCTTCAGGTTGACAGAAATGGGTTCTCCTGAGTACCGGGTCGAAATCGCAGGTGCAGCAGCCTGCGGCGCATTGGTACTGGCAGCCGGGGCTCCGGCTGAAGGTGCCATGACGGAACCCGTGCCATTCGCGGCAGGGGCAGATTCAACAGGAGAGGATGTAGTCGCAGCACTTGCAGCAAGCGAACTCGCTTGCGATCCGCCTTGGACTGTCGATGAAGCCTCCCGCGGCTGTCCGCTTGCTGTTACCGGCGCAGCCAGTGCTGACGACGACTGCACAAGCGCGGCCGGAAGGACTGCTGCAGGGGCTGGAATTGCTGGCGTTTCAATAGGCGCCGCCTTCGGAGCTCCCAACTTAGTCGTTTCAAGGTTCGAGGACGCTTCCGCAGGGGCAGACTTAATCGCACCGTTGCCTGGAGCGATCGAGGCAAATGACACTTTTACGGCACTCCCCGAAGCGCTGATGTCGTAGCGCGCCGGTTGGCGCAGGTCGATGACAACCCGCGACACCTGCCGTGTAAATTGCGCCAGCCGGATTTCACGCACTGGTTCCAGGTTGCTCGCAATCTGCTTTACCGGCGTCCTCAGTTGCGACCCCGCAAAGTCTAAGACCAGCCTTTCAGGATTCTGAAGGCGGATCGCGTGGTAGGTCAGAGGCCCCGACCCAACGACGTTTACCTCGGTTTGGCCATTGCTCTGTGTCAGATTGACTTGGTGTATCGTGCCCAACGTAGCCGGAGCAGCCTCCGAATCGGTTGGCTTCGCAGCGACAGGCCTCAAGGACGGCGTTGTGGACGTAGTGGCCGAATTGGGTGCGGCAGCGCCCCTAGGCGTCCGTGAGATCAAGAGTTCCAGATGATTTGAGTCCTTCTTCTCCACCCGAGGCTCGACGCCATCGCTCAGCAGGATTTCCAAGCGAACCACAGGCTTCTGGCCAGAGGTGTACGTCAGCACGCGGTAGCTCTTCACCAAGTTCGAAGCAATCACTCGAGCTCCAGATGGGTCGCCCGCCGACACTCCGCTCATGTCGAGTACATAGAGGCTCTCTGTAGGCCGGTAGGTGGTGTACTCAAACGGGCCGGTTGCCTGTGCCACCATGCGCACGGTCCCCTCGCTCACCGTCGCTTTCACATGCACCACCGGGTTGTCACTCGCCGGCAGCGCTCCACTCGTCAGTAACAGGCTTGCTGCGAACAGCGCAGTCAGCCCCCACGACCGCCACATGATCCTCATTGCTGCTCTCCTGCACTCGGGTAGATTCGCTTCGTCACCACTCGTTCAACCGGTTTCCCGAACGCGTCCTTGGAATTCTCTCGAAATGCAACGCCGTCTAAGCCAATCTTCTCGACACTCCCGTCGTAAAGGCGATCACCTTCACGCACGAAGTACACACGCTGGTCTGGATTCGAGACGACTGCGATCATCCCACTGGGCGATTGCACCGTCCCGTCCACGTGCACGGTCGCGATCACCAATCCAGCTTTCCCCGGCGGCAAATGTTGGCCTACTTCCTTCTTCTCGTTCACCAGCGGCACAAATGGGTCGCGCCGACTTGCATTTACTTCCGCGTTTTCCTCCGGAGCCGGCGCCGCGGCTTTGGCCGGCTTCGATGCCGGTGGCGTTTTCGGGACTTTCGCCGCTGCGGTTTTTGCTGCTTGCGTCTTCTTCGGGAGCTTCTGCGGCGCATTACCCTGGGCGCAGATACTCGGAGTGATGCAGCACCATGCTGCCAACATAACCAATAGGTTCGCGTTCGCCTTTGCCAGTTTCATTGTCTTTGCCCTATCATTTTGCCGCCGCACCTTGAGCGGGAGCTGTTGTGTCCGCTGCCCTTGTGAAGAAAGTGGTAATCGCAAAGGTCCCCGTCACGGATGTTCCCACTGTCATGCGGAACTTCTCGCTCCCCGTGCCGATACTGGTCAGCTTCAGGTCACCCACGTTGATGATGCGCGACAAGCGCCCAAGCCTGGCGAAAAAATCCAGCACGGAGTAGTACGGGCCGTCCGCCTCGATCTCGAATGGCATTTCAAAGTAGTACGGCTTGTTGGTGATGGGTTTTGCAGTAAGGCGGCGAATGGAAACTCCCGAGCTCATCGCCGCACTCTGAAGCATCAGAATGAACTGATCCGTCTGCTTCTCCTCCGGAACGATAGTCTGCAGGGTAGCAAGCTGCTTCTGGAGGGAGTCCATTTCCGACTGAAGCTCCGCTCGCCGCTGTTTGTACACGCGCAGACTTGCGACTTCCGTCTGCAAGGGCTTCAAACTCGCCTGAGCTTCTTCCAGATCGGCGCGAACCGAGCGCACGGGCGAGCCAGGGACAAATAGACCTGCAACAACTAGCACGAAAGCCAAACCAACATAGAAAATCGCCTGTAGCGGCCAAGGCCAATCACGAAAGGCGGTCGCCATGACTAACTCCTCCCCTTTCCGGCAGGCTGTGGAGGCTGGGAAGTGCCTGTCGGATGGGCTTTAGCTTGACCCGCCGCGGATGTCGGGGAAACGACGGCGGTCATCTTGAATCCAAATGTCTCCGCTGTCTTTATGATGTCGCTTTCCTTAGCCTCTGTTATTTCCACTTTGTCGAAGTAGCCAGACCGCTTGAGTTGAGTTATGAAATTGGCCACGCCATTGATGGAACCGGCTTGGCCTTCAATGTTCAGGGCATCACCCTTCCGCTCGAGCGAAGTCAGCCAGAGAGTGTCCACGCGCACAACCGTATTTGCCACCATTTGCAGCAAGTCCTGCCCGCCCGATCGGTTCCGCTGCAGTGTCTCGATCACGTCAATGCGTTGCAGAAGGACAGTTTTCTCCCCTTCAAACCTGTCCACATCCGTCTTGATTTGTTGGAGACTGGCCTTTTCGGCCCGCAACTGCGAGATGGTCTTGTTTGTCGCCTCAAGGTCCCGCTGCTCCTGGAAGTATGTGATCCCGAGGATCACCCCTGCAAGAAGGATGGCAACCACCAGAAACATAATCTGGACCGTGGCCTCGAGCGGAACAGTCTTTTTGGCCGCCTTCGGACGAGCCTGCCCCAGTAAGTTAATCCGGATCATGGCGTGTCAAAGCTCCTCATCGCCAAGCCCACAGCGATTGCCAGGCGCGGCGCCAACTCGCGAAGCTGGTTTTCATCGTGACGCCCGGGGTGAATTGAAACCTTCCGAAATGGATACAACTCCTCGACGGGCATTGCGAACTCTTCTTTCAATAGGTCGAGCAAGCCGGGTACCCGCGCCGTGCCGCCCGCAACGTAGATCCGGCGAATGTTCTCTCCGCTAGCAGTGGCGCGGAAAAAGTCGAATGTCTTTTGGATTTCGAGGATCAGGATGTCGGAAACCGACCTGAGTATGGCGGTTCGTTGCTCCTCGCTCACGCCTGCCAGGGTCCCGCCCATCTTGAGTTTCTCCGCATCCTCGAAGCTGAGATCGAGTTCCTTTTGAAGAGCATCCGTGTACTGGTTCCCACCCACGGAAACATCGCGCGTAAATAGCGGCGTCCACCCGCGAACGATATTGATGTTCATCACACTCGCGCCGATGTTCAGCAGAGCGACCACCTGCGACGGGTCCAGGTCGTAATTCATTTCAAAGCAGTTCTGAAGTGCAAACGCATCGATATCCACAATAACGGGCGTCTTCCCCGCCTGAGCCAGAACATTCGTGTGATTCAGAATCTTGTCTTTCTTCACAGCCACCAGGAGCACGTCCATCTGATTCTCGGTGGCTTCCAAAAGCTGGTGGCTGAGGTTGACGTCCGCAATGTCAAAGGGAATGTGCTGGCTGGCCTCCGCCTGAATGCGGTCAAAAAGTTCTTCTTCCGTCATGAGCGGCATGCCGACGCGCTTGACGATCACCGAATGCCCGGAAACGGAAGTCGCCACATCCTTCGACTTGATTTTCTGAGCGTCAAAGATGGAGATGATTTTTTCCGCAACGGACGGCGCGTCCATAATCGCGCCATCGACGACTGTATCCTGGGCTAGCGGCTCAAGCCCGAACGAAACAAGCTCAAACCCCGCTTTCGATTTCTTCAGCTCGATTGCCTTCACGGAACTCGAGCCGATGTCCAGGCCGATTAAGGATTTCGTTTTCCCCAGATTGAGCATCGTACGGCCCCTTACTCCTCATTCCGCCCGGTCTTGCGAGACGGATTCCTCATCACACCTTCGCCCGATAATCTCTTGGAAACCCCTCATGCCCCTCGCCGCGACTTTCGCCCATTTTGCCTTCGGGGCACTACGACTCAAGGAAATCAGTACTACTGATAATCCCAGTACCCCCGTCCTGTCCGTTTATTACATCCAAGCCACTTACTGTCAAGCAACGTATTTGGGATGTGTGCTGTTGGTTAAAACCCGGTCCAAAGGGACAGGGGACTAGAAGGGCACAGGAGAGGGGGTAGGGAAAACCCAATGCGCCGCCATTTTCTCCTGTTGATCCGTATGCTCGCATTAATTCTTGCGGGCGAGGTTGAGTATATCGTCGGCCAGATGTTGAGTCCACTGCATGGAGTTTCTCGCAACGTCTGTGTCAGCAAGCACCCACAAACACACACGTAGGACTGGTCTTCACTTCCTCTTCGATTCTTCAAATCTAAGCTGGTGCCAAAGAGCGTCGACGCGGTTTTTCGTGGATTCGTCCATCCTTATCTCATCAGGCCAGCGCCCCGAGAAACCTTCTTCAGGCCATTTGCGCGTCGCATCGATACCCATTTTTGAGCCAAAGTCCTGACGGCGCGCGGCGTGGTCGAGTGTATCCACTGGCCCAAGCACAAATTGGATATCCCGCTCCGGATCAATGGCGCAGAGCCCCTTCCAAACAACTTCGCCCGGGTCCTGAACATTCACATCGTGATCGACCACCACGACAACCTTCGTGAGCATCGCTTGCCCCAGTGACCATATCGCATTCATCACCTTGCGCGCGTGACCCGGGTACGTTTTCCTGATTGCAACAATCATAAGATTCTGAAAGATCCCTTCGGCAGGCATGGCCACATCCACAATCTCGGGATGCTGCATCTTCATGACGGGAAGAAAGATTCTCTCGATGGCGTGGCCGATAAAATAGTCCTCTTGCGGGGGGCGTCCGACGATCGTCGTCAAATGAACCGGATCCTTTCGGTGGGTCATGCAAGTGACATGGAAAACCGGGTACTGCCCTTCCAACGAGTAGAAGCCTGTGTGGTCGCCAAACGGCCCCTCCGTGCGAAGTTCCCGATGATCGACGTAGCCCTCCAGGACAATCTCCGCATTCGCTGGGACTTCCAGATCAACCGTTTTACACTGCACGAGTTCCACTGGATCGCGCCTCAAGAAGCCGGAAAAAAGAAATTCATCCATGTCCGGCGGAACAGGCAATATCCCGGAAAGGGCTGTGCAGGGATCGGCCCCAATCGCTACAGCCACTTCGAGCCTGCTTTCCCCGTTCTTTCCCTTCGCGCTGCGATAATGTTCCGCGCCGTGTTTATGCGTCTGCCAGTGCATCCCGGTGGTCCGCTCATCAAAGACCTGCATGCGGTAACAACCCACGTTGCGTTTCCCTGTTTCCGGATTCTTCGTGATCACCATTGGCCACGTAATGAAGCGCCCTCCGTCCTGCGGCCAGCACTTCAGGATTGGCAACGAATCGAGCGAGAAGCCTTCTGTTTTGACGATCTCCTGGCATTCACCATTTCGAACGCTCTTCGGAAAGAACGATCCGAGTTCAGCAAGCTTGGGGAGCATTTTCACTTTGTCGAGGAATCCCTGCGGCGATTGCATGTCGATGTAGGAACGGACGCGAGCGGCGACTTCATCGAGCGACTCGGCCTCCAACGCAAGGTTCATCCGCCGTTCCGATCCAAGGAGATTTGTCACAAGCGGAAACTGCGACCCTTTCGGCTTCTCAAATAGAAGCGCCGGGCCACCTGTTTTCACCACGCGGTCTGTGATTTCTGTCACCTCAAGGACGGGGTCAACCTCAACGGAAATCCGCTTCAGTTCGCCTTCCTTATGGAGCTTTTTCAAGAAGTCACGCAAATCCCGATATGCCACTTCGCCCCTCCTGTACCCGGCGGTCTAATCTATGCCCTGCGCCGATGGCCCACTCTAGCACGGACGCTTGGGCACAACGAACTCGCGCACAACTCCACGTCTCGAATTGAGGGAACCAATGTTCAAGATCCCACGGCGAAGCCAGTGTCCGCAAGGGCTCAACGAAGCTCTCTCGCGTCGACTACCCTTTATGTCTTGAAGCAAGGGAGCACCTGAATGATACAACCAGGTTCAAACCGAAACACTTGCCTCGTCTAACTCGATCGGATAACGAAGGGACTTCGGCCAGCGTTGATCATTAACTTGCTCTAATTCTGCGTGTTCCAGCGCCCCGGATGGCGAGGCCTGGATTATCCCTCCGGCGAGGAGTTTGCTCTCCTTCATGTGGACCAAAACAGTTGTAACGCGTTCAACGCATGAAGCAAGAATACATGATCCCATCGCTCATATTCGTATTCAGCCTCGGGGCTCCTGGTCAATTCGCGCTTGCTTATTGCCGAAGCCTCCTGTTTGCCCATGCAAAGGTGGAGGTTTCTGAGCAGACGTTACAACTGACTGGATGAATCGGAGAGATATTCAAGCCTCACGAGTTCGGACGCCTGATGGCACTCGTTGAAATGCAAGAGAGTCCGGGCGGCGACACCACTGAAATCCGCGCCATCACGCCCTACCACGCTCTGCTTAGAAGCGCCAAAATCCTAATGTCTCCGCTGTGGCGGAGTGACTCACACCAAAGCTTGGGCAGTCGGCGCAATCAAGTGCATCAGGCTAACTGGCAGGCAGAAGTTTGGCGTCGTGAATTCCGCTTTCTGCAGGTGTCTTGTTCGCCTCGGACGCCACCCACATCGCCAATTCCCTGTACCGCGCGACGCGCGAATTCTTGGTTGCGCCAATCAGAGGTATCCCAAGAGTCACCGCTTCGGTTAACAGCCTGTAATCGTTAGGCAGGCGCGCGACGATTGGCCTTTCGTGCTTTTCTTCAAAAGCAGCCAAGGCGTCGTTGTCGTTTTGCCGCCATCAGTTGATGACATAATAGATTCGTCGGGGATCGATTCCTGCCGGTGCAGCGGCGGCCACGTGACTCTTGACTCGTCCCAGCGCAAGGACGGTCGGCTCTGCCACCAGCAAAATCACGCGTACCGAACGCAACACCAGCGCCCATTCCGCCGCGTTTACTACACCGATGTCCACAACGACAAGATCGAACGCCCGGTCCGCGATTTCGACGAGCCGCGCGAAGGATTCGAGCGTGACTCGATGCCTTTGCTCCGCTTTCATAGGAGCATGCAACGGACCGGGAAGGATCTCGACTCCCGTCTTGTGTTTCACGACCATGCTGGCAAGGATGCGTTCGTCGAGTCGCTCGATTCGTTCCAACGCGTCGAGTACTGTCAAGCGCGGCTCGAGATCCAGCATCATCGAGATCTGTCCGAATGGCCGCGCAAAATCCAAAAGCGCGACGCGCCTCTTGGTCTGCAAAGCCAATTGCACGCTCTGATTTAGAGCGACGTTCGTGGCCCTCACGCCGCCCTTCGAACCCGTCACAATGATTGTTTGGCCGGCCAAAAGTCCACTCGTTAACCCGAGTTTCCCGCGATTCTCCTGGTCGCCGGACGCAACAAAAGCATAGTCCGCAACTCCCAGGCGTGAGTGCGCATGCAAATGAATTCATCGGCCAAATGCCTGCGACCCTCAGACCGTCGCCCTCCATAACGCGCCACAAGAGGCGGATAGAACAATCCTCTATTCTCAGCGAACTCCGCGCGCCTCGTCCCAATTTGAAACTACTCCGGACCCTGTCGGTGAATCTGCATTTCAGGAACCGCGCCAAGTTCGGTGAGAGCGCTCCCTTTTTCGTGCAAATCTTGCGCGCCATAGTACGCGGGTGCTATTCTTCATTTTGTTCGGTGATTAGCGGGAGTAGTTCAGTGGCAGAACGCTAGCTTCCCAAGCTAGAGGTGAGGGTTCGATTCCCTTCTCCCGCTCCAATGCTTTTCCCGCTCGCAAGAGACTTGCCTTTTTTCTTGTCTGCGCTCCAGCATTTGCTCATCGCGCGCGCAAACTCATGCCAGCGCCGCGGGAATCGCCTTTTTCCATTTGCCCTGTGCTTTCAAGATCAGCTCGACGACTTCCCGTATCGCCCCTTCGCCGCCACGAACCGTCGTGATGTAATGCGCCGCGCGCTTCACTTCAACGACTGCATCGGCGACGGCCACGGCAAGCCCCGCCCGTTCGAGCAGCGGAAGGTCCGGCAGATCATCGCCCACGAACGCGACCTCTTCATCCGTGACGCCCGCTCGCGCCAAAACCCCCTTGTACGCTTCCAGTTTCTTCGGCTGTCCCTGAATGACGAAATCCATCGAAGCTTCGCGCGCTCGCCGAGTGGTGGCGGTCGAATCTCGCCCGGTGATTAAACCTGTGCGAATTCCCATCAGCCCAGCCAATTTTATTCCCGCGCCGTCGCGCGCATTGAACATCTTCATCTCGGCAACGCTTCCGTCGGGGAATGACTGCAGGCAAACAATACCCGGAGTCATCGTGCCGTCCACATCCATTAATAGGACGCGGATCTTGCGCGCTCGACGGACCGCCTTTGCCGGAAATTTGATTTCGCGCGTCGCCATGTCTTGATTCCTCAAAAGAGTTGCAAGGTCCAAAGATCGTGAATGTGTACGACGCCTTCCAATCGCCCTTCCACATCCACCACCAGCACCGATGTGATCTTTTTCTCCTCCATCAAGCGGAGCGCGCTCGCCGCAAGCTCGGTACGCGAAAGCCTGACAGGATTGCGCGTCATGCAGTCGGCTGCCGAGAGACCGAGGACGTTTCCCTTTCGAGTCTGCATCATGCGGCGAAGATCGCCATCGGTAATGACGCCGAGTAGGCGCCCATCCGCCTCGGTCACAGCGGCCATTCCAAGCCCTTTGCGACTCATCTCATAAATGACGTCGGGCATCTTTGCGCCCGCCAGCACGCGCGGCATGTCGTCGCCCGAATGCATCAATGCTTCCACGCGCCGCAACTTCTTGCCCAATCGTCCGCCAGGATGCAACGCCGCAAAATCCTCTTCCTTGAAGCCGCGACGTTCGAGCAGCGCGATCGCCAGGGCATCGCCCATAGCGAGAGCCGCAGCCGTCGAAGCCGTTGGCGCAAGATTCAGCGAACAAGCCTCCTCTTTCACGCCGATGTCGAGAACAATTTCGCTTGCCGCAGCGAGTGTAGATCGAGAGTTTGAAGTGAGCACGATGAGCCGGACGCCCAATCGCGTCACCGCTTCCAGCAACTCGATCAGTTCTTCTGTTTCGCCGCTGGCCGAAATCGCGAGTAGCACATCCCCGCGGGTCAGCATGCCGAGGTCGCCATGAAGTGCTTCGGCAGCATGAAGGAACAACGAAGGCGTTCCTGTGCTCGAAAACGTGGCGGCGATCTTGCGCCCAATTAAGCCGGACTTCCCAAGCCCCGTGACGACAACGCGTCCCTTGCATCCGTACAAAATCTCGACGGCCTTGTCGAACCGCTCATCCAGGCGCTCAATCAGACTCGCAATCGCCTCGGATTCAATTCGCAGGACGCGTTTCGCGGTTTCCAGCGTTGTCTTCATCTCATCGGGCGAGTTCATTTTGCATCCCACTCACGCACAAGCGCCGCCAAGCGCAGGATTTTCAGCAGCAGCGGCCGGAGTTGATCGAGTGGCAAGGCGTTTGTCCCGTCCGAGAGAGCCTTCGCGGGATTGTCGTGAACTTCGAGGAACAGACCATCTACGCCGGCCGCTGTTCCCGCTCGCACCAGCGGCTCGATGAATTCAGGTTGGCCGCCGCTGGATTTCCCTTCTCCGCCGGGCAACTGGACTGAGTGCGTCACGTCGAAAACCACTGGATAGCCGAGCTTGTGCATTATCGGGAACGACCGCATGTCCACCACAAGGTTTTGGTAACCGAATGAAGTTCCGCGCTCGGTGAAGATGATTTTGTCGTTCCCCGCGCTGGCGACCTTTTCCGCGGCGTTTTTCATGTCCCAAGGAGAGAGGAACTGCCCCTTTTTCACGTTGACCACGCGCCCAGACTTGCCCGCGGCCAGAAGCAGATCGGTTTGCCGACAGAGGAACGCGGGAATTTGGAGAATGTCGCAAACCTCCGCAGCAGGGCCAACGTGGGAGACCTCGTGAACGTCGGTAAGGATCGGCAAGCCAGTGTGCTTCTTGATGTTTCCCAGGATGCGAAGGCCCTCTTGGAGCCCAGGACCGCGATAAGAAGAGATCGACGTGCGATTCGCCTTGTCGTAGGAAGCCTTGAAAATCAAAGGAACGTTGAGTTCGGCTGCCAGTGCGGCGAGACGTTCGGCAATGATAGACGCGTGCGCTTCGCTCTCGATCACGCACGGACCCGCTATGAGAAAGAGCGGCGCATTCCCACCGATTTTAATTTTACCGATTGAAAATCCTTTCGAAGGCTCCATCGATATGGTCTCGCCCTCCTAGCGACTCCACAGCCTATGCGTGTTCGTGGTCATTTGCAATCCCGCTCGAACGGAGCGTGCAGCCCAACATGATTCCCTGCCACCCCGGGTTACCGTATATTTACGATCCGGCGAGGATCGTCACCCTGTCTCCGCGTCAGCGGTGACGAGTCGAAGGGTCTCTTTCGCATTTCTCCTCCGTCCGTTGGACTGTCCCTAACATAATCTGCAGGACCCCGTTTTATCGTATATTAGAAATCTCTTCTCCTTTTCTTTCGATGACTTACGTCAATTTCTAATCCCTGTACCGTATCTTAGACTTCGCCACTCCGCCATGTTTCTGCCTTGCCGGGCCAGTCTGAAGCCCCGACTCACGCTAGCATGACGCAAAGTCCTATTTCAATTGCCAGAAGGTAAACATCGGTAAACAAATCGAAGCATAGGGCGCCGGAAAATGCTACTTCGTAGTGGAACTCTGCGCGGAACGGAAGCGCCGCAGCTTCCAATCAAGGAGGAACAAAATGTTGGGAATTGATGCAATAGCCAGAACCCCGTAGTTCTGTAGGTGGACAACTGCAGCGAATGCTCCCAGCGCAAACATCGAAACCAGCGCAGCCGGAAACTCCCACTTCCACGCCAGCAGCATCCCCGCGACGGCCCCGAACAAAAGCGCCATTCCCACCCACTCCCGAAAATGGATGACCCGCAGTGAACCCCTGGGTTCCCCGAAAACGAACGCCAGAAAAACTGCTGTGATCAGAAGTGCGCTCACTCGCGCAGTCCATCGGACGATCAAGCAAATGATTGGGCGCATAGTGCGATGCTACCTCCAAGAAGGTTGAATATCCATGTGGAAGGTCACTTGCTAGCGTGACTGAGGCCACTCTCCCACGGGCCTAGAACGGGCGGCCCAAGTATTTCCCAGGACAATTCCTCATGCCAACGCCGGCTTGAGGTGCTTCAGTCGAGAACTTCGATCTCAAGTAAATCGGAGAGGAAACAACTGGGCGCATGGGCGATGTTGCGGGTTTGAGCTGAGGCATCGTGCCGAGGGCGAGCTTAGGATATGATGAACAGCGTTTGCAAGGTCAAAAGCGGAGTCCGTGACGGGGTATCGTGTGCCGACATTACGGCCAATATTACAACCGGCGCAAATCTCATCCCGAGGAGCGTCACAATGATCAGAACTTCACTTCACACAGCATGTCTGGCAATTCTCATTTCTATTGGGTTTTCGCTCGGAATGCCGGGAACGGCAAGGGCCTGGGACAACGGCTTGGCGCAGACTCCGCCGATGGGTTGGAACACCTACAACAAGCTGGGATGCGATTTCACGGGAGATGACGTCAAATCCATAGCCGACGCGATGGTATCGAGCGGCATGAGAGATGCCGGCTACGTGTACGTCATCATTGACGATTGCTGGCAGGTTAGCCGCGACGCAGACGGGAATATTGTCCCGGATGGGAAAAAGTTTCCCTCGGGAATCAAAGCCCTGGCCGATTACCTTCACGCGAAGGGGCTAAAATTCGGGATCTATTCAGACGCTGGAGTCAAGACATGTGCGGGCCGTCCCGGCAGCCGCGGGTACGAGTTCCAGGACGCTCGGCAATACGCCGCCTGGGGAGTGGACTACCTTAAGTTCGACGCCTGCTTTGCGGCAGTCTGTCTGTCCAAGGACGCTACCGCCGGGGTCGATGCTCCCCCGTGGGAATGGTGCAATCTCGTTGAAGAGCACGTTCCCGCGAGCCAAGTGGCCTATCGAACCATGCATGATGCCCTTCAACAGACCGGCCGGCCTATTGTTTTTTCCATGTGCGAGTGGGGGAATGCCAAGCCCTGGACTTGGGCGAAGGACGTCGGGCATCTATGGCGTACCACGGGCGATATCACCGATTGCTGGGACTGCACCGCGGGCTATGCCCGTGGATTCGTCAAGCTTCTCGACCTTCAAGTTGGGTTGGAACCCTACGCCGGGCCCGGCCATTGGAACGATCCCGACATGCTCGAGGTCGGCAACGGTGGCATGACCAACACCGAATACCGCTCACACTTCAGTCTCTGGGCGATATTGGCCGCGCCGCTCATCGCCGGCAATGACATTCGCAACATGACTCCCGAGACCAAAGCAATCCTCTTGAACAAGGAAGTCATCGCCGTGGATCAAGATCCCCTCGGCGTCCAGGGCCGCCGCGTCCGCAAGGATGGCAACCTGGAAGTTTGGGCCAAGGAAATGAGTGATGGCAGCCGTGCCGTCATCCTCTTCAATCGCGGCCCCGCCGAAGCGGAAATCGCCGCGAGTTGGGAAGACCTGGGCTATCCGAAATATCTTGCTGCTTCGGTCCGCGACCTCTGGGAGAAGAAGGACCTCGGCAAATTCACCGGAAAATTCAGCGCCAAGGTCGCGTCACATGGCGTAGTGATGATACGAGTGAAACCCTAGCCCGGGGAGGGGTGGGCAGCGCACAACACGGGACGATTCCTCATAGGCACAGTCAGCAGCGGGTTATTCGCGTAACCGGACATGCGCCGTCCCCTGTTCTACCTATCCGATAACCGGGTCACGCAAGCATTCGCACTCGACCTGGCACGGAAATATGATTCTAGCGGCACAAGCTACTGCTTTGGCATGTCGGAACCTGCCTTGGGAATCAAACGAACTGCCACGAACGGAGTCCGCGTGTTGTTTGGGTAGAGGTTCTGTGCTTCAATGAACTGACCACCAGGATGCGAATGGAACGTATTCTTTCGCAGCCAAAATTCCCCTCGCAAACGCGTGGATACTTGCTCCGAGGGCCATGTGTCTAGCTTCACGTTTGCATTAACCCGAATCCATTCTCCGGGTCGCAATGCAATCATGCTGTCGGAGTGGTCAGGTGAGCCGTATAGCTCGACGAAACCCATCCAAGCCCAATCCGGTCCTTGCGTCTCGCTCTCTCCTCGCACAACCAGCGCGAGGCTGAAATAGCTGAAGGCCAGCGACTCATCGTTCGGCTGCAGGTCGGATAAATGGGGCGAGACTGGTAGCTCAATCGGAGCAGTTCCGGTATTGAGAATCTTGAACTCGACTTGGAACGGCTCGGCTGGGTTGATATCCGTCGGAGTGACGCGCAACAAGTAGATTCCCAAAGCATGTGGGTCGCGGCGATCGGGTGCGCCATCTACCACACTGCCACCGCCGTAACCACCGCCACTACAATGCGTGCCTTCTTTGCAATCTGATTGCTGTGCCAGAGGGTTCCGAAGTTCCGTACGCTGATGAACGTTAGAAATGTCGATGTACCTAATTTCTTGAGCCTTCAGGAAACCGGGCCAGGTGAGCACGAGTGACAGAAATACGATTCGAAAAGACATTATCGGTCCCCGCTGTTTTCACCTATCCGAGTGGTAGTTTATCCCAATGAGTGCGCTAAGCCCCTATTGGTCAGGTGGTCTCAATGGGTCGCCGCAACACTTTCTTGAAGTCTACACGCAGGAGTCTGAAAACCTAAAGTCTTTCGTGGGCGTTGGTTTAAGCGCCGCGCTACTTTGTCCAGATCCGACTGGGTATAGTC